>Ga0256832_1000069_pt1 | contig 59685 bp, 73 predicted proteins | sample 134614metaG_FD_190534 | JGI IMG/M metagenome (GOLD analysis project Ga0256832, IMG submission 190534) | Hydrothermal vent microbial communities from Lau Basin, Pacific Ocean - 134-614 | ecosystem: Environmental > Aquatic > Marine > Hydrothermal vents | place: Pacific Ocean: Lau Basin | collected...
CTCAACGAGGTTTTCGCCCGCTTCAAGGCGCTCGCCGACAAGAAACACGAGATCTTCGACGAGGATCTGCAGGCGCTGGTCACCGAAACCAGCAGCGAACACTACAACGAGGCCGTCAAACTGGTCAGCCTGCGGGTCTGCTGCGAAACCGGGGAGATCCCCAACGCGCGCATCACGCTGAATGTGGACGGCGAGGAGCAGACTGCTGAATCCACCGGCAGCGGCCCCGTCGATGCCTCCTTCAAGGCCATCGAAAGCATCGTCCACTCCAGCGTCGAGCTGCAGCTCTACTCGGTCAACAACATCACCTCGGGGACCGACTCCCAGGGCGAAGTGACGGTGCGGCTGGCCAAGAACGGCAGCATCGTCAACGGTCAGGGCGCCGATACCGACATCGTCATCGCCTCGGCCAAGGCCTATGTCAACGCGCTGAACAAGCTGATCGCCGACGAACAGCGCACCCATCCGCAACGCGGCATCATGTAACGGGGATGCCCATGCTCAGCGCAAGACAACAGCACTGTCTGCAGGGCATGGGCATCCGCCTGTGGCGGGAGCGTGGCGAGGAAACCGTGCCCGCCGAAACCCCGCAAGCGGCGGCGCCGGAGACCGAAAGAAAACCCGCGCCGCCACTTGAAGAACTGCTCGGGACGTCAACCGCCCCGGCTTCTGCCGGAGTCGCCCCGCCAGAAAAGAAGGCCGGCAGCATGAACGAAACTCGCAGCTTCCCCCTGGACAGCTGGGACCAGCTTCACGAGGGCATCGAAGCCTGCCGTAACTGCGCTCTCGGCGACAGCTGCACCCGCAAGGTGCCCGGAAAGGGCAATCACGAAGCCTCGCTGATGATCATCGGAGAAGCGCCCGGCGCCCAGGAAGACCGCCAGGGCATGCCCTTCGTCGGCCGCGCCGGCCAACTGCTCGACCGCATGCTGAAGGCCATCGACCTGAAAACCGAGGATGTCTACATCACCAACATCCTCAAGTGCCGGCCACCCAACAACCGCGACCCGCTGCCCAGCGAAGTCATGGCCTGCCAGCCCTTTCTGCAGGCACAGATCCGCCTGCTGCAGCCCAGGGTTATTCTCTCCGTGGGCCGCGTCAGCGCCCAAAACCTGCTCGGTCAGAACACCGCCCTCGGGCGGCTGCGCCAGCAGCAGCACCATCTCCCCGGCAGCGATATCCCTCTGCTCGTAACCTATCACCCGGCTTATCTGCTGCGGAACCCGGTGGAGAAGGCCAAGGTCTGGCAAGACCTGAAAAGACTGAAACATTCTCTTTCCGGATCGAACACTGAGACATGACCCGACAGCCGGGCCATATTACCGACGAAAAGGAGCAGTAAAAAGCTATAATCCCGGTCATACCATAGATTACTGCCTCGCTATTTCTTCAGAGGCACTCGCTGCCAGCAGCCGAAACACACGCACGGCTCAGTTTTTGGCATAACCAACTTGCCATATCAAGGATCGCACGATGAAACTTTCAAGACGCCTGTTCCTACTCTCACCTTTAGCCCTGGCTTACAAGCCCTCCTGGGGCGCACTGTCCTTTCCCCTGCCCCAAGGGCATTTTGTTCCGGCCAAGATGCCGATGCACCCGGTTTACCCGAGACCGGACTCTGAGACCCAGGCCCATGCTCGCCATCGCTGGGCGCATCCTGACTTTCGATACGAGATCCCAATCGGTGTCCAGGGAGGAGCTTGGCCTTTCAAGTATGAAATCATCAATGGGCCATCGGGTGCCACCATTGGCCAGCACTATGGTGACCCCGATTATGGCGTGGTCAAATGGACACCTACCAATGGAGACAGCGGCACAAAAACTTTTACTGTTCGTGTCACGGATCAAGAACTGAACACTGCCGATCTGACTTGGACTACAACTATTGATGATAATCAGTTTGTGTTTGTTGATGCCAGCGCAGCATCGACTGGTAGCGGTACGATTAGCAGCCCACTCAAAACTTTTGCAGATTGGTATAAGGGTGATGTAGACGCGACTGATGCGACTTACCACAAAAAAATTATCGTTTTCCGTGGCGGGAACTATAATGCCACCGGATCGGCTGCTAACTCAGGGAATGTTCGACTGGAGTCCGCGTATAAGACTATATCGTTTATAGGCTACCCCGATGAAGTTGTTAATATAGATTGCTCAACGGCTGTATTTTTCACTGCGGATGGTGGAATGTCAGATTTGTTCGTTGGGAATCTCCGATTCAACAACGCACGAGCAGATGTCGCCAATTCGCATTTTTGGTGGATAGGAAGCACTCCAGAGCGCGTCACCTTCTGGAATAATGTTTTCGACTCACTGGGCAATGGCACATCAGGAGGTGACAATCCTTGTGGCATTTTCATGTCCGATACTAGCACAGACAAAAATAATTTCCTTATTAAAGGTAATACTTTCCAGAACTTTACGAATGACGGCCCGAACGGCTCGTTCGTAGATATGTACCGTGTTTATTATGTACTGATTGAAGAAAATCTGATGCAAAATAGTACGCCCGAATACGGACTGTGGGCAAAAGTCACTAAGGCCTATGTAACAATCCGCGCCAACATGCTGGAGAATGTACGCGCCGGAATCAATCTATGGTATGGGGATGCCGCACCTGGTACTCCGCACGACCATGAGGTGTGTTGGAACAAGGTGACAATAGACCCGGTCTGGGGCACAAATACCAGGACTTTCTTAGTCATGGGAGACGCACCTAGTTCTATAAACTCTGGCCACTATAATACATTTATATATAGAAACTCATTTATTGATGGGGCATCGACAACACAATCCGTTGGGAATGATCCATACAATACGGATGGGAATGTCATAATGAGTAATAATCTCAGTGTGTGGCGGACGAATGAACAAGAAACAGTGATACCAAACCTCACCGGGAACATGTCATCGGGGATTGCAGATACTACGACCGGCGAACTGGTAGGGTCATACAGGACACAGTACCTCGGCACACGAGGACACGAGGTAATATGAGATGACAATAAAATTATGGGTCAATTTTGATGGGTCGTTAGTCAATAACGACTACACAACGGGTGCTACAGAGCTGCCCGCATCAACATTGCTGATGACAGCCCAGCAATTCAGCATCACCGCTCCTGGTGGAGCGTGGGGGACGCGGAATATAGCTGACCTGTGGGGCGGATCGGGATTTGATATAAACCCTGTCCCTACAGCAAACGGCGGCTCGTCATATCCGGTCAGATTCGCGATCCTCGTCGAAGACACTGGCACTGGAGCTAATCGGATAATTTTTGACCTATCACCATCGGGTGGCGATGGTGGCGTCGAGATTAAAGACAACGATGACGGGACAGCCACCGCGCGCATGTGGAACACTGCTGGGACGGAGGTATACGCCGTCACTTTCAATATCCCCGCCAGCGGTCCATATATCATTGAGGGCATACTAAACAGTGGGGCCACAAATGCCCCCGAACGGTTGCAGGTTCGGGCATGGGCATTGGGTGGTACTGCCCCAGCATTTGTGCAGACGACAGCCGATTACGCGGGCTGGACGCCAGCAACTGGAGTTGCTCAGTTGCGAGTGCGTGACGCAGCATACAACATTGGTCAGCTCATCCTCTCTGATGACGTAACCGAGGATCTGTCGGCGCTGATTGAGCAAAACGATTACTCAGCAGGTGGTGATACAACAGCCCCGACTCTGAGTAACCCGACGCTCACTGTCAACAGCAACACCGCCGTAACATTCGGCGCAACATCATCTGAGGACGGCACAGCCCATGCCGTTGTCCGCCTCGCATCCGATCCGGCGGCAACGCAGCAGGAAATCGTTGACGGCACATACGCCAATGCGGTAGCGATCCCGGCCGATGTAGCTATCACCGCAAACACTGCCTATCAATTCGCGCAGGTCACTGGGCTGACCGGAAATACAGCTTATGCTGTTGACCAAGTGGCTACAGATGCCGCAGGCAATATCAGTGCTATAAGCACGCAGACATTCACGACGCAGAGCAAAGCGCTTCGCCTCACCCTGCAAGGAGGTGCGAGCAAAACGCTCAATGTCGTGCTGTTTGACGCGGCCACCGAGGATACCAACGCGGTACTCAAGACCCTGGCGAATCAGGTAGTCTCCACTGACGGCTCGATCACACTTGACCTCAATGACACTTCCATCGCTGACGGGAGCGCGGTCGAGGGACTGGGCAAGGACGCCTCCAATGGCGATCCGTACCCGCTACAGGGCACGGTGACGGTGCAGTAAACCGTGCCGTGGAACAAGACATCAACATGGAACTCCGCGCCGGTACTGTCGTCGTGGAATAGTCAGTCCACATGGAACGCCGGCGGAACTGGAGCGAGCGGAGGCACTTGGGCCAGCACAACCTTCGCGGTCGATTATGCAAACCTTGACCCATCCAGTCCGTTTGCTGGAAATACTGAATTTTCCGCCATCGTTGCCGGAGACATCTGCTACTACCGGCCGACAACAACACCGGGCGGCAATTCCGTCTCCATGTCCGGCGATGGCGTGTTCACCCTCACGCCGCCCGCTAGTGCGGATGAGTCGTTCGAGTATTACATCCATGACATTTCAGATGGCACTGACGGGCCGATAGGCACGATAACAGTCTCGCCCGTGAGCGCCCCTGCGATAACCGCCGTCAGTTCCATCCGTGGCGCGGATATTGTCACCGATGAGGCGCAGTTCACGATTACCGGAACGGGCCTGACCGGCACGGCCAGCGTCACGGTCAATGGCGTAGCAGCAACAGCCGTCACGGTTGTCAGCGACGCCGAAGTCACCGCCACTGCGCCACATGGATTCGCGGCAGCCTACGGATCGAGCGGCAATGTCGTAGTCAACAACGGCACGGCGTCCAACGCCTACGCCGTGACCCTCATGCCACCCCAGGGCATGAACTACACCGCGTTCACGGTGGACTACGCCGGGCTTGATCCGAATAGCCCGTATGCCGGCGATACCGAGTTCAGCAACATCACGGTCGGGGCGCAGGATGTCTACGATGCGCAGACCACGCCGGACGGGATCGCAGTGTCCATGTCCGGGGACGGCGTGTTCACACTGGCCAGCCAGCCGTCCACCGCGCAGTCATTCCGCACCTTCATCTACGACCCGACCGATCAGACTGTCGGCGCGGATGTGACCGTAACGGTCGAGGCTGTCGCTACCGCCACGATCACATCGACCGGGCAGACCGCGACGGACACGCAATCGGCAACCGTGAGCGTTATCGTATCGGTCAACGCTGGCAATCAGGTTGCAGCAGAAATGCAATCGGGAGCGTTCTCGGTTCAGAGTCTGGCGACAATCACATCCAGCGGTCAGGTCGCGCAGGACAGCCAGAGCGCCGCGTTCGAGGCTGTGACAGGCATCACTGCCGGCAATCAGGCGGCTGTAGATACTCAGGCCGGTGCGTTCAGCGTAGAGACTACCCTGCAAGCGGGCAACCAGGCCGCCCAGGATAGCCAGAGCGGCGCGTTCCATGTCGCCCCGGTATCAACACTCACATCGACTGGCCAAACGGCCACAGACAGCCAGAGCGGCGGCAGCTTTGTTCTTCAAGTCGGCGGCCGGCGCAATATCAACGCACAATTTTCGCCGGGCAGCACAGTCACGATCACGCTCTACGACACGATCACCGGGAAGCCAGTGCCTCTACTCGGCAGCAGCATGATCGAGATCGGCGGGGCCGGGCTGTTCTTGTTCGATCTGGACAAGGTCGTCGACCAGCCAATTCGGCGCACGGAATACGCCTGGGTGGCGACAGACGGTACGACAACGCAGACAGGCGTAGTGGTTATCGAACCTGAGATCAACGACATCTGGCAGCGGCTCGATCTCGACCCAGACGCACCGAACACCTATGCCGAATCGCTGACCAGCATCCTCGGCGGATTCGGTCGGATCGACAAGGCCAATAACGGCGACGGCACAGTGACGACAACGAGGACGCCATGATCGGCGAAGCCTGGGCGACGGGCTGCGTCGATGCTGCAATCTCGCTCGAATGGGTGCAGTGCGAGCAGATTCCGATACCGATTCCGAGACCGGGCGGGGGATACGTTACCCCCTGGCCGAGTAAATCGTATGACGACCTTCGCAAGGAGCGGTATTATGAACAGGCATTGGCAGAGGATCAGGAACTGATTGAGATGTTGACCGCACTGCTGACACAGAGGATTCTGTAACATGAAGAGCCTAGCAACCTGCCTGGCGGCGCACAAGGTAGATCCCGATGACCGCCAGCTGATAAACGATATTCATCAGCAGCTACTGACTGCCGGGGTGGACCCGCGCGTTGCCCCGCTGCAGGCAGTGGTAGATACGATTAACATCGCGGTCGGCGACTACAACGCCATCATCAAGCAACTCCGCCGGCACGACAAATCACTGGAATACCACCCGCCCTACGAAGCCCCCGCCAGCATGGCGGATGTGCAGCGCGCCGTGGCGGAGGGGGCGGCAACATTGGAGCGAACCAAGAAGGCAAAGAAGCCGGGGCTGCACAAGCGCAACTTCGAGACAGTCGAGCAGGTAGAGCTGGCTGAGCAGCAGGTTGCAGATGGCACCTATGAGCCGCCCATCCAGCCCAAGCCCATCGACGAGATCAAGGTCAAGGTGAAGCGCAAGCGCACGGCGCCGCGTGACGAGGGAACCGATTACATCCAGAAACGCGACTGGTTCGACTCTCTGGTGGACCTCGAGCGGGTCGGCGGCCTAGATGCTCGGCAGGATGTTGTAATCAAACAAGTATTTGGCCAGTTGGGAGGCGTTATCCCAGTGCTGGCCGACGTGAACACCTTGCAGGATTTCCTCGACAAGACTGCTGAATATGGCGGCTTCACCTCGTTGAAGGATCTGCTGAAGGTCATCTCTGCGAAGCTGCACGGCAACGACCCTTACAAGCGACTGGCAGACTGGCTGCTCAATGTCGACTTCGGTGCTGACACAATCCTCGTTGCCAGAACTTCCGGTGCGCTGCTGGAGCGTGACCCAGGGCGGGCGCTTGGCTCGTACTACCACGTGCCTTATACCATCACGAACAAAGCTGGCGTAGAGATGGACGCCTCCCTACGCATCATCGCCCTCGACGCTGAGCACGCCGCGGATAATGATACGCTTACACGGTTGCTCAAAAGGGAGGGACAGCACGATCTGTCTTCACTCACCATGCGGCTCCTTCTCCACGAAGCTGTCCACGCCGCCACCGTGCACAAGATGGCGCTGGATGAGAAGTTCTCTCAGGAAGTCGACGCCCTGCGCCGGCGCATGATCGCCCACTACGCCAGCAAGTACGACATGCCGAAGTCGAGAGTCATCGAGTCCGTGTACGGGCTGCGCAATCCTCTCGAATTCCTGGCGGAGATGATGACCGACGCCAACCTGCAGAAGGAAGCCATGCAGGTGTCCTATACTGCCGGCGATACCCGGGCCGAACCCGGACCCGCATCCACCGTCCTGCACAAGTTCATCGAAGCGGTGCGCCGGTTCCTCCGGGTGCCGCCTACCATTGCCACTGTGTTCGACCGCACTATGCTGCTGGCTGAGTCACTTCGCGTGGAGTACTCCGACGCCCTTGGTGAGCAGAGTGCGGCCTACAAGACCATCCCCAAGGTCATTGCCGAGATCGACGAGAAGCTCTACGGGACGGACTTCGCCGGCACGTCCAGCAAGGAGACCACTGACTTCATCAGCAAGGCCAAGGCGCACGATTCTGTTCTCGGCAAGGTCGTGTCACCCATCGCGTCGGTGCTCAGTGACAACACCGAGCAGCAGCTTGCGGACACATGGGCCAAGATCCGGCAGGGCGGGCACGCTACTGCGGAAACCCTGCTCGGCATGCTGACGCTGGATCACATCCAGTCGCGGTTCAGCAAACTGTTCCAACGACCGGACAATAACCCGCTCAACGACTACGTGGATGCCAAGTCCCGTGAGCAGGCAGTCGCAAAGAAGTTCGAGCGGTCGGGCGAGCACCTGCACGCGCAGTGGCTGTCCATCGAGAAGAAGCACCGCGGACAGCCTGTCATGCAGGAGTTCGAGGACATGGTGACAGACTCCACCGTGTTCCAGGTCCATCCGGACAAGGCATGGCTCGACCCCGCCCATGACGCGATCCGCAAGAACAAGGTCCGCGCCAAGGTCGCGGAGAAGGCCCATGCACGCCTGCGTTCCACGTGGAACAAATTGCCGCCGGACATGAAAGCTGCCTACAAGGCCACCCGGGAGTTCTATCGCAACTCTCTGGTGCAAATGCTGGACACCGTCATCAACAATCTGACGAGCATGTATGGCCTGACCGATCCGCTGCTGCTCGATGCCATTGAATCCGCGCCGGACACGGAGTCCCTGCTCAAGCTGGAGGTACCGCTCAGCAACTGGGACTCGCTCGCCCGGTCCATCGGCCACATGAAGGAGTTGATCCGCAAATCCGGTCCCTACTTCCCGCTCAACCGGTTCGGCAATTACGCTATCAGCTACCGCAAGAAGGAAGTCTATTCCGGGTATTCCAGCAAGCAGAAAGCCTACGACGCAGCGCAGTCGCTGGCGTCGACCATGCCGGGCGCGGTGCGTGGGAAGCCAGAGAAGGTGGCTGGCCAGTGGCAATTCACCATGACGACGGAAGGATTCCAGCTGTTCGAGAACCTGTCCGACGCCGAGGCGGCTCGCGCTGCACTGCAGGAAGATGGCTATGAAGTCGGTGGCATCACGAAGAAGGTGGAGATGGAGATCCCTGACATGTCCGTGGCGGGCCGCATCCTGGCCGTAGCTGCCAAGAAGCTCAACAAGGACGGCAAGGTGTCGCAGGCGTACCTCGAGATGAAGAACGCGCTGGCAACCATGCTGCCGGACACCTCCTTCAACAATCGCCTGCTGCGCAGGAAGAATATCCATGGCGCCAGCAAGAACCATCGGCGCGCGTTGGCCAGCTACATCCAGGCCGCGAGCTGGCAGCTGGCCCGGCTCAAGCATCGCAAGGATGTCGACGAGGCGCTCGCCGGGCTGCGCGAAGTGGGCAAGTCCCGCCCGGGTCAGGATGATGGCATCAAGACCTCGCAGGTCGTCAACGAGATCATGCGCCGGGAGGCCATCAACCACGGCGACCGGTCAAAGGTCGGCGAGGCCATCGCCAAGTTCGGCTTCATCAACTTCCTGCTCACAGGCAGCTACGCCGCGATCAACGCGATGCAGCCCTACCTGCTGACACTGCCGCATCTCGGCGGGCGCTTCGGTGCCAACCGGGCCATCGGCGCCATGTCGCGGGCGTATCGCATGGTTGGGAAGGACATCGCCGGCGTCGTCATGAAGTCACGAGGTGGCCTTGCTGCCTTTGACTTCGTCAGTGGCGATGCCGACCTCAACATCGCAGTGGACCAGATCATCGAGGTAGCCTCCAACGAGAATCCGAAGCTCGGCAGCATGCTGCGGGAGCTGGCGGACCTCGGCGTCATCGACTCCACCTTCGCCCTCGAGGTATCCGAGGCTGCGCACAGTGACAAGCGCACGTTCCTGGACAAGATTGTGGAGGCTGGCCGCATGTTGCCGTTCGCCATCGAGATCCTTAACCGCGCGACGACTGCCATTGCTGCCTACGAACTTGAGATGGATCGGCTCACAAAGGCCGGGTTCCCGGCGGCGAAGCGCCACGAGCAGGCCACGCAGTACGCCAAGACCGCTGTCGTGAAGACGCAGATCGACTACTCGGAGCTGAACCGGCCGCGCCACTTCGTGCGCAATACCGTGCTGCGGGCGATGACCATGTTCAAAATCTACCCGTTGGCCATCCTGCAGTATCTGGCACTCAATACCCGCCGGGCGATGGACAGTAATGCAAGTGTCGACGAGCGCCGGGAGGCCGCGACGATCCTGGCGCTGACCGTAGGCACGCACTTCACGCTGGCCGGCGCTGCAGGCTCGATCTTCATGGAACCCGTGCGGCTGTTCCTGATGATGCTCACCGGCATCTTCGACCTCGAGGACGACGAGGGCTGGCAGGAGTTCATCAAGGAGCCGGACATGATGACACGGAACTTCATCTACGATGCGACTGGCAGTGCGAAGATCGCCGAGGCCATTACCTATGGCGCGCCGCGGCTGCTCGACTTCGATATGTCGGCTCGTGTCGGCCTGCAGAACCTGATGATTCAGTGGAATAAGCAGGATACCTGGTATGGCACTGTGGTGGGGTCACTCGTGAACTCACTGGCTGGGCCGCTATTCGGCACCGGACAGAGTATGCAGCGGGGCATGGAGTACCTGCAGCGCGGTGGCACCGTGGCGCGGTCGCTGGAGTATTTCGCACCGAAGCAACTGCGTGACCTGCTGCGCGCCTATCGCTACAGCGAGACCGGCATGACGGACTGGAATGGCAGGGTGCTGGCCCGGGCCGATGAGTTCTCGACCTACGACCTGGCGGTGCGTGCCTTCGGGTTCACCACTGCGAAGGAAGCGAACATCTACGAGGCGAGGGACTACCTGTTACGGAAGGAGAGGGGCATAGAGAAGGAGTCGCAGGCATTGCGCCTGCGGTATGCCAATGCGAAGACGCGCCGGGAGCAGCGCGCGGTGTGGGAGGATGTGCAGAAATTCAACGAGTCTCTGCCGCCGGACATGCGCCGGGCATTCCGCCTGACGCGACGTGACCTCGTGCGCGGGGTCATCGCCAAGCGCCGGGCGGAGCGGAAGACTCGCAAGGGGATCGTCGTCGACAAGAAGAACCGGGCCATGCAGCACCGGATCAGGTCGATCAATCCGTAGGGATATCCATCTCGATAGCACGCACCCGGACCTCGGACATGGAGCCCATGCCCAGGCCGGGAGTCAATGTGCTGCGCCGCTCCGTGGCGTTGTGGTGATTCTTCAAATCGTTGATGGTGGAGTAGGGATGGAAGCCATGGTCCATGAGCCACTTGCGGAACTCAGGCAGGTTGATCCGCATCCTGTTCGCAGACTTCGAGGCGTAGATCAGAACCGGCTGCCGGTCTGGGTACTTGAAGACCTCGCCCTGATCGTGGCCGTGGCCCCGGCCTGGGAACCGCTCGGTGATGTAGGTGTTGTCAACGGCATCCGTCATGAATTGCCGCACTGCCTGGAGCGATGAGTCATCCGCCAGCACTGCCTCTGCAGTATCTTCGTTGTCCACACGCATCTTCTTGATGGTGTCGATCAGGATGTTCAGGATGCCGCGGGTATCGAAGTCAACCAGCCCGATGGATTTGGCGATGCCGGCACCGACGATGATGGTGGCGACTGTCGTCACCCAGAACCGTTCATCCTGCGTGGCGTCGATGGATTTGGCGATGAGGCGCTCCGCTTCAAGCACCCGGTCAGTCAGCTTCTCACGCATCCCTACAAGAGTGCGCGCATACATCATGCCTGCGTGGCCATAGTTCTCTTCAACAGCACGGAGCGTCTGTGATGCTGTCGGGTTGTAGGGTATTTCCTGAGTCTTCTTGATGGTGAGTTCCAGCACACGGAGCATGCCGGCATTGGTAGACACGATGTTTGCGTCGATGTGGTCGAGCAGTGCCTCGTTGGAGGCTACCGTGATGAGTGTCTTCCAGCCGCCGGTCATCATCTGCTCGGAGGTCTTTGTGAGCCGGGTCTTGTCGCGGCCCTGGCCGGCCCGAAACACGAAGTTCAGGAACTCCGACACGTCGCGACGTTGCCGCAGCTCGTCCCAGTACAGGGGTAGCGTGTTCAAGGTGCTCATGCGGTGCGATACGGAGTTGGCAGTATCGTTGAGTGCATTCACACCGTTGACAGGGTGCCCCCACACCGCCTGCGCGACCTTCATCGCCGAGCTCTTGCCGGTGCCGGATGCCTTGCTGATGATGGAGAGGACCGCACCGGAGACGTTTGAGAACGCCACCAGCGGAGCGGCGAAGGTAGATGCCAACAGAACCTGTAGCTCGATGTAAGGTCCGTTGACGACGAGGTCAGCCGCAGCCTTCCACGCCTCGAGATTGCCCATGGGCAGGTAAGCTGCCTGCAGGGACTTGTCTGCGATGGGAGAGTCGATCTCCCCATCCTTTGTGATGAGCTTGCCGCCGGCGATGAATCCATTACGTGACCATCCGAACCGGCTGGCGAGGAGGTTGACCGACTTGGCGGCCTGCAACTGCTGTGCCCATGCTGCCATGATATGCTTGATCCCCTTGAACTCTTCAAGTTTGAGATTGATCCCTGCTACCTGCAGCGATACGTGGAGGTTTGTCAGAGACTCCTTGTTCGCCAGGAACGGCAGGGGCTTTGAATCCCCGATGCGGAACTCCATGTAGTTCGATATTTCTCCTGTATCCGGGTTCTCCCTGACCTCGAATTTCTCGATCCGGTATGCACTCACCTGTTCCCGCTTGTCGTCCACCAACGTATAGATCCCGGCTGCATCCTGCTTGAATGGGTACGGGATCTCGTTCGGGTCGTTGGCGCTGGCTCGGCCCAGGCTTATGGGCGAACGCAGCTTGCCGCTGAATGGGCAGTCATCGCACTTCGCCTGCGGATACTGCGCGAAGGTCTTGCACAGGGTTGGCCCACTGCGCCCAGCCTCTTTCGCTTCGACTCGGAGGTTGAACTTGCGCTCAGTAGTGCGGGAGTCGTAGGTCGGATGGCCGCTCGACACCGTGTGGATGAAGTCCCGGCCATCCGTGCAGAACGCCAACAGGTTGAGCGTCTGCATCCATAACGGCTCTCCGCAGTCCTTGCCGTTGGTATCTGCGATATAGCCCATGGTCGGGCATTTGGCGATGATCTCCTCTGCATACCAGTCGATCTTCTCCAGCGTGGCGTTGGACAGATCATCCACATCCACTTCCGGGAGGTCGAAGGGCAGAGGCTCAATCACTTCCTTGGCGTTGAGGATCTGCGCGATGGACTCCGGATCGTAGTCCTTGCCGCTGTCGAGCAGCACCTTGCACTCACGCGGGTCACTCGGGTTCTTTGTGTTCATCGACCCCGGCGCTCGCATGATGCGCGCCACGTCCGCAGTTATGGCGTGGTCGATGGGGAACCTGTATTTGTTCGTCAGCTCGTTGAGGCGCTCAGCCATGTGCGCCCACTCGTCATGAGGAATGGCATAGGTGAATGTCCAGTAGGCATGCACACCATAACCGGAGCTGACGATGATGGAGGGTGAGGGTAGCTGTGTCTCGGCACAGAACTGCTTGAGCTCAGTGAGCGCCGTGGCGCGGTCGGGAAACCCCTTGCCCTCGCCGCAGTCCATGTCGATATACAGTGCCTTCTTGCTGGCGACGTTATCGCCGCGTCGAGATTTTGAACTTTGAAAGCTGGCCGTGGCGAAGTAGACATTGTGGCCAGTGGCAGCAGCTTTTTCGGAAATCGTGGCCGCGTTTTCCAGTGTGGATACGGCTCTGTTTATGAACTTGTCGCCCTTCTGAGTGACAATGAAATAGGTGCCGCTGTCTGGCAACACCCGCTCATAGAATGTACTTGTTTCCATCTGGTTCTCCGAAGGATGAGCGGCCGGCCTCGTGCTGGGCCGGCCGCCCTACTCTACGGCAAGGGCTACTTGCCTTCAAGCTCCGCGATGATCGCGTCGATGTCATCGAGACCGCCAGAGTCAGCAGCCGCCGGTGCATCTTCCTTCTGCTCGGGCTCCTCTTCCTTCGGTGCAGCCTTTTTGGCAGCGGCCTTCTTTTTCGGAGCAGCCTTCTTCGGCTTCGGTGCCTCGTCCGGCTCCTGCTCGGGCGCCTCCTCGAACTCCGTGTCCACGGTGGACGTGGGCTTGTCTTCCTCGGCCGGACGCTTGGCACTGGAGTCGAAGTCAGACTCGGAGAGGATGCGACCGATAAGGTCATCACGGGACAGCTCGGCGATCACCTTGGCCTCAGCCGTGTTGATGGGGCGCACAGCCTTGAAGGTCAGCTTCGGATAGGAAGCGTCGATATCGAAGCCCAGGCGCGTGATGACGGCGTTGTAGGGGAAGCCCTTGTCCATCATCTTCCGGCCGTAGACGGCGAGATCCTGCAGCGAGGTGGCGGGGATACGCAGCAGCATGGGGTCGTCGTTCACACCCTCGGGCAGTGGCGACATGACCTTGACCGCGACCCGGCGATGGTCCGCACAGGCTTTCGCCTTCTTGCCACTGTCCGTGATGCGGGAACCCCACTGGTTCTTCGGGCAGGAGGCGCAGTTGTCGGCCTGCTTGTGGAGCGAGTCCGGCTCCGGAGTTTCGCCGTTGATGCTGTAGCAGTCCGGCGCCTCGGCGTCACCATCCGAGTAGCTTTTCTCGTAGTACATCTTGGAGATGTTGCGGTTCGCCTTGATGAGGACGACCTGAATGCTGGCCGCAGGGTCGCCGTCCTCATTGGTGATGAGGAAATCCTCGCCGCCGGACTTCACGCGCCACTTGGAGGATTTGATGCTGAGTACCTGGAACCCGCCGCCGGTGGCGCCATGTACCAGATCATCACCCAGGGCCTCGGCATCGAAGATGTCACGCATCTCTGCCGGCAGGTTGTCAAAGATTGAAATTACGTCGTTGCTCATGGTTTACTCCTATGATCGCCTCACGCCAACGGTGAGATCAGTTGAAAGTGAAACACCCGGAATGAGCTCCCCGGTGTTCTCCAGCAAGTCCTTTACCCCCTCGGGGCTGAGGCGGCGGACAAGCATGTGGTGGTACCCGTTATCGAGTACATAGCGCAGCGCTTCGTCCCAATCCTGGACCTTGACGGATGTGCGCTGAGATCTGTAAACAGTGCCAGCCTTCGTGCGCGCTGACTCCGTGCCGACCTTGTTGAGCATCTCGAGCATCGCATTCTCGATAGCCGACATACGTTCGTTGATCGGTCTGAGTTCTTCGGAATGCCGCTCCTTGACCTGTTTCTTCAGGTCGCGCAGCTTGATATACGCTGCGGCAAGGTCATCAAGTTTTGCCATCTGGTTCGCCCTCGAATAACTCCAGTAGTGCGCCCTGGAGGGATTGCTTTGATTCAAGGCGGCGCACCGCCCGGGCCTCGACCTTCGAGGCCACGATATGAATGATGTTGGTGTGGAACTTCTGCCCGGGCCGCGCGATCCTGGCGTTGGCCTGATCGTAGATTTCGTAGGAACTGGGCAGAGAGAACCATACGATTGTGCTGGCCGCAGTGAGCGTCAGACCATGCGACATCGTGGCCGGGTGGGCTACGATTACCCGCGGGTTCAGCGAGCGCATGAAATCACTGAATATCCGATCCCGCTCCCGCTTCGGCACGTCGCCATACACCATCTCGCAACTGATGCCGACGCGAGACAGCACAGTATGTAACATCCGCACCCCTGCTGTGAAGGGTACGAACACAATTACTTTCTGCTCGGTCTCACGCAGGATCTCCAGCAGGAGCTGCAGCCGAGGCTTATTGTTGATGTAGATCGCCTTGCCGTCGGCGTCGTATATGAACCCAGCCGATATCTGCATCAGCTTGCTGAGCTTCACGCCCTCGTTCGCGGCGGTGATTTTGCCGCTGGCGTACTCGATATGGAACATGGTCATCATGTTCTTGTAGGCGTCCTGCTGAGGCTTCGTCAGTTTGCATTCAAGCGTCTGCGTAGTGGAGGGCGGCAGGTCTATGCAATCCTCGGTTGCGAACCGTACAGCGGGCTGCAGGGCCTGATGGACGAGGGTATTCGCATCGGGCTTCGGTGCCCACTTGAACTGCGTGATCTGGCGCATCGTCTTTTGCTGCCACTGCTTGAAGAATTTGGGCACAGACCATGGCGTGAGCAGGCGGGCCTGTGCCCATGCGTCGGTTGGCGCGTTGGGGGTTGGCAGGCCGGTAAGGCCCCAGGCATACTCGCGCTTCTGCAGCACCTTGCTCAGTGCCTTCCACCGCCGGGTACGCGCATTCCGAAACGCAGCCAGTTCGTCGATGATGACGCAGTCTATATCTCGTGCGCCGGTGAGCTCGGCCAGGATCGTGTGGATGCCGTCATGGTTGATGACATAGATTTCGGCGTCGCTCTGCAGGGCACGGATGCGCTGCGCTCGCGTCCCATGCAACACGGCTGTGTTCAGGTGCGGGAACGCCATGAATACTTCATGCTCCCACACGGTCGTGAGCGTGGAGAGCGGGGCCACGATCAATGCCTTGCGCACTTCGCCAATGCGCATCAAATAGTCCAGTGCGTACAGGGCCGCCCGGGTCTTGCCGGACCCCATGCCATTGAGTACATAGGCCCGCTTGTTGTCCGCCAGCAGGGCAGCAGTCACACGCTGGTGTGCGAACGGCGTACCACTGGCCCAGTTGTACTCGACTTCAATGGGGGACGGCACAGTGAATCCAAGGTTGCGCAGCAAGCGCACCTCATCCTGCTTGTGCGGGACAGCCAGATACTTGCCATCTCGTAGCGGGGTGCTGTGCGGGATCATGGCGGCAAGCCGGCCTGACCCTGGCACGACAAGCAGTTTCCGCCCGGGCACGGGACGTGCTACGAGCGCGTTCATTCCGACCAGTCCAGATTAGTGATGAGCTCGACGAGCGGTCCTGTATCGCCATCAATTACGATGCAGGGTACGCCCTTCTCTTCATAGCGACGCATCGTCTCCTGTTGGCGTGGAGTAGGCTTCTTGCCGGGGGCCTTGGCCTCGATGCAGAATATGCGCCCGCCCACTGCGCAGATGAAATCCAGCGTCGGCTCGCCGAACCCACCGGGGACAGGCATATACCACCAGCAGCCGTAAGACTTGAGCACGCGCTTGATGGCGGCCTTGACCCTGCCTTCAGGCGTCATCGAAGATGTCCTCCAGATCCTCCACACCCAGCTCACGCAGCTCACGACGTAGCTGCATGGCCTCGTATTTGGCGAGCGCCTCCATGTGCCGCTCCTTCGCCGGGTCACTGACCTTCGGCATGGGCGGGCGCTGGGACGGATTGATGTGGTAGTTACGATAGGGATGTTTACTCATGATAATCCTCACTTGCCGTTGTAGGGGCAGTCCTTGTATCCGCAGTATTTCTCGCACAGAAAGTTCTGCTTGAGTGGCCAGGAATCAGTAGCGTAGGAGTTCTCTATCCGGTCGAGCACGGGGTGGACCTTCGCCCACACCCTCGGGAATTCTGCGGTGGTCAGCGGCTGCGGCGTGATCTTCTTGTCCTTCGTCCAGTAGTAGGCCAGGGTGAATTGCTCAACGTCCGGCAGGTAGGTGTGCAGGGCGATGGCGCTGAGCTCCAGCTGCAGGAAGTCGTCGTACCTGCGGCCTGTCTTGTGATCGACCACGAGCGCCCGGCCATCGTTGACCTTAGCATAGTCGATGACGCAGCGGAACCACACGTCCTTGTCGAAGTATCCGGTCGGCTCCAGATCCTCTGTGAGGGCGAGCTTCTGCTCTGGCATACCTTCGCCGGAGGCGTCGCGCAGTTTCTTGAGCACCTTCTCATGGTGTTTGAGGTCCAGTGGTAGCGGCGAGCCCTTCATCAGGTAGTTCTCGAACTTCTTGTGCACCATCTTGCCGTACTCAGCGGCGTCGTTGGACTTGAATGGCACGACCTTGGCCACCTTCTCAGCCCAGTATTTGCGCGGGCAGGTCTTGTAGAGCGAAAGCGCGGAGTAGCTCCAGGCAAATGACATAGCATTCTCCTTACGAATTACGTCAACTTTGTTGACAAATATCCACGGCTACCAACAAAAGGCGCCGCAGACTTGAATTAGGGTGCGGGTGTCCAGGCTTATGGCGTTTCTAATTACGGCGCCCACCTTTGACCACTGGCCTGCATGTGATGAAAAACAGGGGCATGCGAGGTGTGGCAGCACTGGCACTTACCGGTACCCGCTGGACCGGGGGTGAGGAGTTAGGCGCCAACCCTATACCTCGGTAACCCAGAATATCATATACCACTCAGGGTCAGCGTTATCGGTGACGACGGACAGCTGCGCCGTGTGGTACACGACGTAGTCATCCCCACGCTTGTATTTCTCGTCGGCCGCGGCGTCGACGCGGGCGGCGTAGGTGTCCACATCGTCGGGCAGCTCCTTGACGACCTCAGCGAGCTTCTCGCACTCCTGGCGTTTGATGACTTTCATAGGATAGTAACTCCTCGGGATAGCAATTCCCGGTTGATGCTGATGAGATGTTGGGCCTGGGCCGTGGCGTCGGCGAGTGCACTGTGCGCAACCGCAGGTTTGACTTTCGATGCGAGCCTGTGACCTCCAGTGGCCTCGATCCGCGCCTTGATACGGTCAGCCAGCTCCACGTCGCCACGAGCGATCATCCGCTTAAGGGCGGGGTTCGTAGGGCTGGGCACTCGCAGTGCCTTGACGGTGCGGTAGCAACGGTCGGTCCAGAACTCCCATGCGGGGGTGACGCCGACCGCGGCCATGGCGTGCTTGATGATGACGTTGTCGAAGCCAGCGCCGTTGCCCCACACCTCCTTGTCGGAGACAAAAGTGTTGAACGCTTCAAGGGCTTCGCGCAGGGGCAGGTGCATGCTGGTGTTGTCCGTCAGCAGACGACGTGCGGCATCGGACTGCTTCATCCACCACTGCAGGGTTTTGGCGTTGACCTTGAGGCCAGCGTCGAGGCAGCTCTGGATATCCACGAGCACCTCGAAGGATGCACGGATAGTCTCCATGTCGAACCGCACGGCACCGATGGACAGGATGACGGAGTCAGGCTCGGTGCCCATGGTTTCGATGTCGACCATGATGTGCTGATCCGCGAGCTCTGTGTTGTCGTCGAATATGGATAGTTGGGTCATTTCGCCTCCTTGTAATTGTCGGCAATTGAAAGGTCTGCCTCGAGGGGCAGGTTTGGTAGCCAGGCGGGCGGGGTAGTGAGTTCGTCATGCAGCAGCTGCCGCACCCGCTCGGCGGATTTATGGGAATACACAAGTTCGTCATGCACGGACAGCTGTGCATGGAACCCATGTGCCACCATGCGCAGCTCTGCCTCCACGAGCACGATGCGGGCCAGGGCCTGCACGATGTTCTCAAGCATGGCGGCGCCGTAAATTTTCTTCCACCCGTTGGAGGACCGGTACCGGTACCCGTCCGACACTCGATGCAGGTCAGGGTAGTGGATCATCATGCCATTCGGCAAGATCAATTTCTTGCCCGCGAAGCGTACTGGCCCCACTGCAGTGCCGGACCCATCGAAGCTCATCCTGCCGAGTACGCGGTCCAGATGTTTCCACAGCCTGGGAATCTCCGGGTATGCGCTGCGATAAGTCTTAACCGCGACCTCAGCTTCCGATAACGTGACCTTGTTGCCTGATGCCGTGACAGAGTAGTGGAACCTCGTTGCGCTCATACCGAAGCCCAGCCCGAGGATGCACATCTTGCCAATGAAGCGCTGCGCCACTGTGATCTCCTCCTCTGGCAGATGGTAGAGCTCATTGGCAGCGAAGGCTCGATACGGATCACCGTTGACGAAGGCGTCCACGAGCTTCTGACAGTTGGCGAGGACAGCGGTGATGCGGGCCTCGATCTGAGAGAGGTCTCCAACGATCAACTTCTCGCCCGGGGCGGGCAATATCGCCTCTCGCAGGTCGCTGCCACGTGGCAGGTTCTGCAGGTTCAGCTTGTCGTACCCACTGAACCGCCCGGTATGCGCTCCATAGTACAGGATAGGCACAGCAAAGGTCTCGGATATGCTGGCCAATGTCATGAGCCGGCGTGTCCTCGTGGCCTTGATGGTTGACGATGCCTGTATCTTGGCCTCCGCCAGACGTCGGATCATTGGGTCGTTGTGGATCAACAGGCTGCGCATGAACTCGTCGGTCTTGGCGAATGCGTAGGCTTGTTGCCCGGTGCGTGGGCTGATCTTTGTGCCCGGCATGACGCCGTTGGCCTGCAGTATCGCAGCAAACTTGGTGGGACTGCGCAACTCCTTGATGTCGGACACCCCCGCTGCCTGCAGTGCGCCTGCAAGCGTCAGCTTCTCCATGTGGTCGGCGCGCCTGAGTACACCGAGGTCGAGCCTCAGCCGTGGCTGGACGTATTTGCGTACGGTCTCGCCGATCATGCGCACTTCCGCCGCCGGCAACTTGTTGATCGTCCGCAGAAAGATATCCCGGCAGAGGTCAACGTCCTGAGCGCAGTAGTTCCGCATGGGGACTATGAGCTCAGGGTGTAACGTCTTGATCTCGTTCCAGGGCGGGATGGTGCGGGTCTTGTCGATGAAGTCGCCCTTGTACCCGGCCCCGCCGCCTTCCATCTCGCTGATATAGCTGGCCACATCGGCGAGGCGAACACGGCCACGCGGTATGAACGGTGCGTAGACAGGCCGGGAAGCGAACATGGTGCAGTAGTAATGCTTGGGCACATGGCCAAAACGCCACGCCGTGACGGCGGCATCGAACATGGCGTTGTGGGCGACGAGCATAGCGTTATCCCAGTCGACCTCGCCCAGCAGTTTTGCGATTGCCTTGGTGCCGGCGGCAACCTGAGTCTCGCCATCATTGATCTTGAGGCCCAGCATCACCGCCTCGAACCGGTCGTCGAGGATGTACTCCTGCATCGTCATCTTGGCGAGGGAGTACTCCGAGTCGAACACCGTCTCATAGTCCAGGGTTATGATGTCCATTTCACAGCCTTGAATCCTATACAGCTGAACACAGCTCGATCACCATCGAGGGAGATGGAGAACTTGATGTTACGAATACGTGCACCGCGGGGAGGCGGCGCCGACTTGGCGCACTCCCTGCGCCGCGGGCAATACTCGTTCGAGCAGTAGGTTGGCATATATGCGAGCTTCATGACTTCACTCCTCACGTATGTATGTTATACACACTATCCTTTTTCGAGGACAGTTTCAACAGCTGCCGTGATGTGGCTGGCCAGGCGGGTCAAGTCCTGTGCCATCTGCCGGGCCTTGGTCACTGTGATATTGACATCCGCGAGGCTCCGAAGCTCCTCCAGGTCGTAGGTGTGCATGTCTACTGCATCAAGTGTCCGCCACAACAATTTGCGCCGCATCATCTCGTCCTTGAGTTTTTCGTTGAGGGATTTACTGGGCCGCACTATGGCGCGGGCGCTGTGCTTCTTGCCTCTGGCGAACCCCTCCCGCCATGGATAACTGTCCAGCGGTTTGGTCGCGATGTTGAGATACGGCACCGGGCCGTGGATCTTCGGGTCGTCCTTGTTGCCAGGGATCTGCTTAATCATCTCACGCTCACGCAGTATGGTGAGCGCCGAGGACACGGTCTGATACCGCGAGGTGCCGAGTTTCTCGACGATCTGCGGGAGTGTGAGTCCATCCTTGTGTTCAGGACGGGTGAGCAGTTCCATGGTGCGGTAGATTATTGACTGAGGCATGATGGTTCTCCAATGGTTATATGACGCCGTGTTGGCTCAGCATGGCGAAGTAGTCGTGGGCCATCCGCACAGCCCGTGGGTTTCCTCCGTAGTAGGCGATCCATTCCGCATACAAGTCGGAGCTAATAGGCATTTTGAGCCGGAAGGCGATGTCATCCCAAGTAAGCATTGAGGTGGGTGGGCGGCGGAAGGCAGCGAGCGCGATACTTACCAGCTTGCTCCGCTCCTTTTCGGTGCTTCCTGCGCTACCAACTTTCTGAATGAATCGGAACGCAGCCACTGGGTTGTCCTCGAAGTAAAACTTATAGAGACGATTGACTACAACGATGCTGGCCGCGCCCTTGTGTGGATTGAACCTTGCAGCGATAAACTGCTCGCGCGGAGATCGGACGATGATGTAGTTCTTATCGCCAGCTGACCTGTGGATGGGCTTGACGCCCCACTCCTTCGACGAGAAGGTGGCCTCGAAGCGACGCGTCCCACAATTGTCGGATATGGTCAGTGAGGAACAGGTTAGCGGATCTTCCCGCGGCGCCGTAAATGTTATGATATCCCGCAGAGACGATTGCAGTTCGATGCTCATATCGAATCCTCCTTATGAAATGTCGAGATAAATTGTGCGGCCGTAGGGCGGGCTGATGCCTTCCGTGGTGGATGTCCACAACACCGGGCACTGAGGCTCGTTGGCCCGGTCGAAGCTCGTGTACCCATCGGTGAGCACGATGATCGCCTCACAGTCAAGGATATGCTCCTCGATCACCGGGAACGCAGCCTCCATGTCCGTGCCGCCACCGCCCTTCGGCGAGAGATCGAGCAGATTGGTGGTATCGTCGATGTCGTCGATACCGGCAACCTTCGAGTCCGTCCAGAAGATGGCAGCGCGTCGTGGCGATACCTCCTTGACGATGGAGTCGACTTCACTGAGAAACGTATTCAGCTCGTCCTGGCTTATCGACCCGGAGGTGTCAATCACGATGGCCAGCTCGCCCATCGTCTCGCTGATGCGCCCAGGGGTGTAGACGCCGGGCGCCATGACGAGGCGCCGCTTGAAGGGACGCTTCCACGTGCGCTCGCCGATGCCGACCGTGCGCTGCACGAACTCCCGTAGCTGGTCACGCCAGTCGACCTTGCCTTCAATCAGCTCGTCGACGATCCGCTGCAGCGACCCAGGCATACTGCCACGGACTTTCTGCGCTGCCGCCGCTGCCGCCGCTGCCTGCTTGACCTCGGCATCAGTCGGCGCATCCTCTCCGTCCATACTGTGCTCGTCGAACCCACCGGGTTCATCGTCTGGAGGCGGGTTCTTCATCAGCTCGATGTAGACTTCATCAGCCGACATCCCCGACGTGAACCTCGAATCAATAAGGCCAATGTCAGGCATACTGCCAACCCCAGACTCCACCAGCGTGGAGTTGATGACGTAATCGGTCGCATAGCCCATCACTTTCGGATTGTAGGCCGTGCCGTCCGGGCCGACACCGCGGGCGAAGTACTCCTTCATGCGGGGAAGATGCTGCAGCAGAATGTGCAGTGCCTCGTGGGCCAGGACGAATACGCGCTCATCCTGCGTGAACTTGTTGAAGTACTGCTTGTTGCAGATGATGTTGCGACCGTCCGTGGCCGCAGGGTATGGGAACTCATCCACTTCCCGGATGACAGCCAGCTTCGTGACCAGCACCGCAAAGAATGGGTGGTGGAAAGTCAGCCGACTGATGGCGTGTTGCAGGGCTTCGCTTCTCATGTCAGTCCTCCTCAGAACCATTCGATTTCAGTATGCGCAGTGACGATGAGCTCCTTCGCCTGCTGCAGAGTTTGTTGGATATCCCCAGCCGGAGCAGACTTGTAGAAGTCCACCGAGTGGGCGGTCAGCTTCTCGATGACCTCGTCGGCGAAGTTCACCATGTCCTGCCGGTCGAGGCCGATGGCCGTGTCGCGCAGCAACTGCGCCGATGCCTCGAGGTTGCCGACCAGGCTCTTGTAGAGCTTGGGCTTGTCCTCGTCGAGCAGGCGCTGCAGCTTGTCCGCCATGTTGGAGATGTTCTCCAGCAACTGATGTCGTACGTTGTCCACCGCACGCTTGGCGGCGTCCATCTGGCGCATGGCCATCCGGGTGCCGAGCGTCTGCGCCAGCGGGGCGGGGATGTGCACCTTCTCGAAGTCGGTGACAGCCGGCACGGGGCGGATGTCGATGCTATCGCCGAACTTGCCGCGCAGAGTGTCCACGTCAGGGTAGTCCGACTCCTTGGCGGCATCACCGAGGTTGGCGATGGCTTCGGCCCGCCGCTGGTCGTAGACCGCCAGGAATGCCTCGATGGCCTCGCAGACCTCGTGCCGCCGTGCGTTGTACTTCTGAAGGAAGTCCAGCGACCGGGCCACGGGGAGGAGGCGCGGGCCTCGTGCCACCCCGGAGTTGGTCGACCACGGCAGAGTGTTGGCGTAGACGAACCCACGCAGGGCATCCAGCGCGCTGTTCGCTTCCTTCAGCTCGGCGTCGGCGCCGGCCAGCAGCGTCTTGACGGCACGGATGGCGCCCTGGCGGGCATGCTTGGACGACGCCACCTCGTCACTCAGATCCTTGTCCATCGTGCGCCCGCTCCACTTGCGGATGGTCTGCTCGACGAGCAGGAACCCACCGGACAGGGCTTCGTTGATGGCGTTGATGTCCACTTCGTTGGTGTCAGTCATAGTGTTTCTCCTATATCAGGTTGAAGATCCCGAGCACGATGGCGGCGAGGATCACCGCCAACATGCCCAGGAAGAAGTCTCGGATCACAGCGTGTTATCGAGCAGGCTACGATTCTGCTCGAGGAACTGCGTGGTTTTCTCCGAGGAGGAACACACCGCAACCATCTCGGGGATGGAGACGATGTCGCGCACCGTTGCGATGCGCAGCTCGGGCGGGAGCCGCCCGATGTAGGTCATGACGGCGTCGATGACCTGAGTTCGTGTCGCCATGTCCTTGTCCTTGTGCTGGCGGGCGACCTCAACGGCCAGCTGGGCGGCAGCGTAGACCGCATCGAGGCGGTCGGAGCCCGGCACCTTGGCCGTGTCTGGGGTCTCGAGGATGTCCGTCGCCGTGGGCAGAAGGTTGTGCGTCTTGAGGAACGCAGCGAGGTGGGTCGCCGTGGCATCGCCGATGGCCCCGGCCACGACTTCCATGGTGATGTCGTCGGCGGGCAGCGGCTTGGAAATATCCGACTCCAACAACTTGAAGTACTCGCATACGCCGGCGAAGGATCGGGCGGTGGAGAAGGGCTCGGGCGTTGCCGGCACCTGCTCGCTGAACACGTACTGCGGCTGGAACTTGCTGAAGGCGACGAGCAGCGGGTGGTAGCCGCGGTAGGCCGCCCAGGCCGCCCAGTCATCCGGGGTCGTGTGCACATCGAGGATCACCATGCGGTTCGCCACGAAGGACAGCAGCGGCTTGACGCCGGCACGGTGCTCGGTGCGGTTACTGGCCATGATGACCCACCAGCCATCGGGCAGCTTGAAGCCGTTGACCTCCCGGTCGTGAATGAGCTGCGCGGCGGCCTTCTGCATGTCGTGCTCGGCCTGCGAGAACTCGTCCAGGAACAGCACGCCATACTCCTTGCCGGTGGCGAGCACGCGGCGCACCACGTCAGGCATGGTGTAGGTGGCGACGGGCACCTCGCCATCGCCGAAGTCAGACTTCGACGGCACCATGAAGCCCGCCATGTCGACGGACTCCCGGGTGGTCAGCAGGTATTCCACCAGCCCGAATGAACCCGCCGGCAGGTTGAGCGCATCCTCGAGGGCGGCGGGCAGGGCGCGGATGGTGTCGGTCTTGCCGCAGCCGGGTGCGCCCTGCAGCAGGACGGACTTGCGGGTCTTGTACAGGCTGGGGGCTACTTTTACAAAGTTTGAGAGTTTCATTTCTATTCCTCATCAGATTGAGCACGTGGATGGGCACCGTCACAGCCGTGCTCGGAAACCGTGGCGGTGGTGTTGAAGTCAGGTATCAGGTTGTGCTCCCGCAGGAGATTGATGAGCTGGTCAGCGCCTGCCCTGGCTGGCATAGAGTCGCCGAGGTCATGTATCGGGTCGATGTTGTGTCCGATCAGTATCGACAGCAGGCGGCGCTTGTGTTCGTCACCAAGCAGCGCCTCGATGTAGTCGATCAGCAGTTCTGTCTCCTCGATATCGAACGCAGCGGGGGCCAGGATGCTCAGGCAGGGGAACCCACAAAACGGCGGTACTGGAGTGGTATCCTTGCTGGGGCACGGCAGCAGAGAGCACAGCTTCTGTATGCGGTCGGCCGAGGTGGGCAGCGACGCCGATCTGAGCATGCTGCCAAGCACCCGGCGCAGCTGGTCCCTGTCCATCAGAACCGCACCGCGATCTTGACAGGCGCCGTCCGGATGCGCGCCGTCATGGGCTCAAGGCGCAGGCCACTCGGTGGCGCCGGGCACGCCGTCATGCTGCCGGTCTGGCATGGCGTGGGCGTCGTGACCTTGTGGCGAGGTGTCGGGGTGTCGGGCAGCAGAAGCAGGGTGAGCAGCAGCAAAGCAGTCAGTAGTATTATCAGTCGGTTCATTCTGTTTCCTCCGGGTTTTGATTGGCAGCGAGGCGGGCGTCTTCTTCCTTGCACCATTGGTAGGTGTATAGGAGTTTCTTAATGAGGGCGTCGCGACGTGACCTCGTGGGCTTGGTCGGGACAAATGCTCCACCAGTAAGCAGCGCCCACATCTCGCGGAAACCATCCGTCGTAACGTACGCCACGAGATTGCTCAAGGTCTCATCAGCCCTAAGCCTTGTACGCGAGGCGAAGCATGCGTTGCAACTGGAATGTCCTTCTATGTCGGCCAAGGATAGGCGCTCATACGGGCACGAACCTAGCAGTATGCACGCAATGTCAGTTGTTACATAGCGTTGCACAAATCCTCGCTGATAGTGGTTGACTATTTTCCTGGCGGATATTACTTCAACGAGGTCGTTGGGGAGTTCAGTCATGGCCGCCCTCCTCAGATCCTGCTTTTGCCTGTTCATACCTGCGCAGTAGCTCATCCAGCGCCACCGTTCGCATATCATGGCCCAGTGGCTTGAGCCTGAGTCCTGTGCGCGCAGCCCATATATCAGGGAAGTTCTTTGAAGTGCAGAGCGCGACGTAATTATCCACGCAGTTGCCGGCCGCAGCTGCATTGAGAGGGCAATCACGACAAGGAACTTTGATGCTCATAGTAGAATACCCGGCTAGGCTAGGGCAGGATGGGAATATGTCGCATGCTGCGTCATCATCTATCACTTCGCAAATGTCATCAGGTATTTCCATTATTGTCCTCCGGCGTTAGCAGTTTGTCGAGGGCCGCCTTCCCCTGCGCGTCTATGGATACGCCTTCGTTCATGTCAGAGGGCGGCAATTGTAGGTTCTCCAGGAAGAACCCTGTGAAGACGATGTCGTTGTACATGTGAAACTGTGGAGTCAGAACGCCGTTTGACAGCAGGGAGAGCATGTCCACATCCTGCCGCTCTGGCTCGGACCCGGCGTTGATGGCCCGCTGTATGCGGAACATCAGGCGCAGAACTATGGGTGTTCCCTCATGCTTGCCGGCGATAACATCATCGAGGGGGTGGACCAATGGACACGCCGCGCACTCGCCGCTGCAAGTTACGCCAGCCGCACACAGGTTGGCCTGTGGTACCGTCCCCCGTATTTTGCGAACTGCCTGAATCCGCCACAATAGATCATTTATCAATTGTTTGTCATCCATTTTCTTTCTCTAAAAGTTCGAGGATGCGGGCTATGTATTCAACCTTCATCATGTTCCTCCTCCTCCACGCTGTCGCATTTGCGGTTGTCTACCAAGCGCAGCAGGTTGCACACAGCAGCGAGCAGGTGAGAGCTGGATACATCGACTTGGCCTCGTACCCGCAGCTCGACCATTGCGTGCCCTTGTGGCGAGAGCAGCAAGAACAGGTTGGTAAATACGTTCTCGGCGCCCCTGTCCGGGTCGAGCGGGCACGCATCACAGTCTATGGGCACGATGTCGTGATCCACCGGGCAACCGGACGACGAGGCGCAAGGGATCTCGGCGGCGGGCAGGTCCGTGCCGGCGACCTGCGTGAAGAACTCCACGAGCGGCTCGATGTCGTCGGACTCCAAGTGCTCGATGCGGGTGTGGCGCCGTGCTTCGATGGCCCGCAGTCGGGCCAGGGCTTCCTCTATCGTGGGCAGTGTGTCCATAGGAACCTCCTCGATGACTTCCTTTAACATACCATCCGAACTCGCAGTCTCCTTGAACTCGGAGGCCAGGGTGCCGGCGTCGTCAGCAACCAGCAAAGTCAGCTCAAGATGAGGTATCCTCCTTCTAAATATCATTATGGTTTTCCTCCGGCAGTAGATGGTCGGGCAGGTAGCTGTTCAATTCCCGCGTGCACAACCTCGCCGACGCCTGCTGCATGATCCGCCAGGCGTCACGTCGGATGTTTCCGAATCCTATATCGCAGTGGATACGTCCGCCTACCTGCAGCTCAAACAGCCGCCTCGTGGCCTCGTTGGTCAAGTAGTCCCTGAACCCCCGCCACATTGCAACACGGCGCTGTGCCAACGCCAGAGGCGGAGCGCCATCGCTGATTGAAGGAACTCCACCCTCGCCGGGGCATACGTCGCAGCCGGCGCGGAACTTGCCGGGCTGCATGATCGTCTGGAGGGTATCTCCTCGGACTGTAGGGCACTTGTAAATGTAGCAGCACGGTGAGGAGAAGTACTCGGCCTGCGCCAGCGGGGCCAGCTCCTCGACAGGTACACACTCCAGGCGGGCGACGTGGGTCACTACGACTTCGTGAAACTCGTTCATGGTGTATTCTCCTTGTCTGTGAGGGTGTTATACACGCCCATTGCCCGCTGGTACGCCACCCAGAATTTGGTGTCGATATCGTGCACGACCTCGGTATTGTCGGCGGCCAGTCTGATCTTCAACAGGTCCAGAAATTGCTTGTTGCTCAGCAGATTGTAGAAGTTGGTGAGGGAGTCCCTCGCAGGCTGCGACGACGAGAGCGGGCACAGGTCGCACATATCCCTAAAAACTGGCCGATACACCAGCGGGCAGCCGTAAAACAGGGTACAGGCAGCCATGCCTATATCAAGCGTGCCGCTGGAAATCATATTATCGAGCGACGTGTCCTTCGTCGGGATTACCTTCGCATCGAGCAGCACCTCCACGAAGTCGTCGGGCAGGGTGTAGGTCATGGTGTGTTCTCCTGAGCTATAAGCAGGGCGTAGACGATGTGGGCCACCTCCCTACTGGTGTGGATACGTGCATCCAGATCGACCGGCTTGTACATGCCAGGCGGTGCGGACCAGCTCAGGTGTTCGTACCTCATCAGTCATGGTGTTTTCCTCGTCTTATGTGACCCGAAGGGATAGCTCGGCGGCAGGCGCACCTCGTTGCGACTGACCACCCGCAGCAGGTTCGCCACCGCCTGTCGGATATGGTAGGTGGCAACGGTGACACGGACGCCGGCACGTAGTGATACCACCTCGTGTCCTCGTGGCGTGCACAGCAGGAACAGATTGTGGACCGGGCCGGGCGGCTTGCCCGACGGGTCGAACGGGCAGTCGCTGCAGTTAACGGGTACATCCTTGTGGTTAACCGGACACGCCGACGACGACCCGCAAGGGATCTCGTTCACCGGCAGTGGCGGGTGGGGGTGCGCATTGATGTACTCCACCAGCAGCGCCAGGTCTTCGGCGGATATGTCCACGGTGTCCAGCTCGGGTCCGTCCGCCAGGCCCGCTTCCATCTCGACAAACGGACGCCATGTATCCTTGATCTCCCGGCGTGGGAGGTATCCACCATCGCGTGCACTCTCAAGCAGTGCCGCTATGAGGTCGCGCAGTGGCATGTTTCGCCAGCTGTCGGGCGACAGGGTAGCTTCAGGTATGGTGTTCGTCATGCGAGTCCTCCGCTATGAGTTGTCTGAACTTGCCTTCGATATCGCCGATCCCGCGCAGGCGATCATGCGTCGACGTGATCGCATCCGGATAAAACGTCGCACCGAGGCGGACGGCGGTCAGGGTCCGGCGCGTCTCCGAGACCAGGTTGAGCAGCGTCTCCTCGACAATGAACCGCAGGATGTCGAGCGGGTCCGTCAGACCTGCCGCCTGCGCATCCCGCTGGTGCACCGCCGGACAGATCGCACAGCTGCGGCGGATGTCATTGGCCGGTGGAACATGACTACAGTCCGCGAACAGCCGGCAAGTCATAGGCTCCACAGAGGACGGCACCCTGCCTGACGATGTCCGGCCGGCAGCCGTTACCGGCGCCGCAGTGACCCGCGCCGCCAGCGCCCTGGCCTCGTGGCCTCGTGGCGAGGACTGCATTCAGACTGTCCAGCGCCACGACAAGATTGCGCCCGTCCGAACTGAGCTCGTCCGGCAACGAGTGTGGTACAGACCGCAAGGTGATACTCATGGAACCTCCATAGGGTGTTGTTTACAGGGTGGGCTCGGCAAGTTGCTCGAACTGCTCCGCCAGGGCATTGAGTTCGCCCAGCCGCTCCAGAGTGGTATAGACCCGCGCAGGATTGAAGGATGCACCGAACCGGATTGTATTGAAGGCGATGCGGTCCCGGTTCGCGAGGTTTAACAGTGTCTCCTCGACGAGATGGCACAGGGCGTTGAGCGGGTTAGTGGATGGGAGGCCGACCCACTCAAAGTCGCCCTCCATATCAGCAGCAGGACACAAAGTACAGATCGCCGGCGCAGTCGGCGATCTGTCTACATGTATTACATGCAGGCACTGGTTGAACGCACGGCACATCGCCCCCTCCCTCTCACCATCATCCTTGACTTTGAGCGTGCGCCATGCGAGCTGCTCGGCCTCACCTCTACGTGGCGACGTGGCGACGTGGCGCAGTGCAGCACCGAGTCGCGCCAGCGCAGTAGCAATAGCAACCCCATCATCGCTGAGGTTCGCCGGCAAGTTTGTGAGTTCAATTGGATCAGACATGGCTGTCCTCGCTGGGTTGGAGGTTGGTGCCAGTGCCGGCACAGTGCCGGACGAACTCGGCGAACCGCCGGACCCGCTCAGCGCGAATCCTCGTGGCGGCCACCTGGCCGAGATGGATCACATGGCCGGTGCGCAGCGTGTGCAGGGTGCGGGCGCCATCGTCGGTCAGTACATCATGGAGATAATTCACCATGAAGTTCAACGCGGCCACGGAGTCCGGCGGCTCGGGGCAGATAACGGACCAGAGCGGCGAGTTCGGAGCGGCAACATAGGCCGGGCAGACAGGACAGCGTTCGTCTGAAGTGGGATCGTCGTACCCGGAGGTGCAGAACCTACAAGTGGACATCAGAGAACATAGGACGGACTCCTGCGGCACCTGATGTGCCGCGACAGTCCGAGAGTACTCCGCCATCAGAGCGCTCAGATCCTCGTGGCGTCGTGGCGTCGTGGCGAGGTACGCGGCAAGAGCATCCTGCAACTCCTCGACAATGGCAATGACCATGCGCTTAGACTCACTCGTACGACGAACAGTTGTCATAGATTACTCCTGAATTGGTGAGGTGACGATGTGTCGGACGGCTTCGTGTATGGCCGTACGAGCTGCGATCTGTTGAGGGTATGTCTACCCCTTGCCGGAGCGAGATCGTGGCGTGGTGGCTGAATTTGCCCCGGTGGCGTCGATGTTTGGGGGCGCCAGTGCGTCCAGCTGGGCGCGGGATGCGTTGCTGTCGCGGATCGCGCCAATTGCCTGAAGCACGCGCTTGCGCCGTTCCTCAGTGATCTCGACATAGGCCGGGTTGAACTGGTAGGAACTCGACAGCGCGAACAGGTCTCGTGCGTGTGGGTCCAGAAGGACGGCAAGCGCATTGTCGATGTAATCCACAGGGGATGCGAACCCGCGCTGCTTCTGAGACGCAAACGGGCAGATCCTGCACTTGGCGTCCGCATCACCCTGCGAAGGCGTCAGCGGGGTGAGGAACCCGCAGGTGGTCAGCGCCAGGCACAGTAGGGGTTCGTCCCGAGCTCCAGGCCCGGCAGCTTTGGCAAGTAACTCTGTCGCCCGTGCATCCCCCATCAGATGGACGGCACGAGACATCCCGGCACGCAGGGTAGTGAACAATTCCACGAGGGTCGCGTAGTCGTCGTGGATCGGTTCGATGATGGTCATGCGGTGGGTCGGAGGTTGAGTCATAGATGCTCCTGAGTTGTTGAGTGGTTCAGTGGCCGGGAGGTACGGCACTTTAACGTGTGTATGTTACCTCGTGGCGGGGTGGCTGGGTGGCGGGGTGACCCGGCCGGCGGTGCTGTTGTGAATGTCCTCACGAAGTTGAGGAGGTTGTGTCACTGGGGGGTGACACGCGTAAGTCATTGATTTTATTGTTTATGTCCACGAATTGGCCTCGTGGCGGGGTGGCTGGGTGCGCGTAAGTCATTGATTTATAAGTTTCTGTCCAAATCGTCCAAATCGTCCATGGACATAAAGAGACCCATTTGAAAATCAATTATCACACCAAATAACCGACCAAATATGTCAACTATATAGATATATATATCTATAGACCTATATACAGTATTGGACGATTTGGACGATTTGGACAGAAACTTATAAATCAACAACTTACAAGCGTGCCGTAAAGATGGACAGGCGATGGACGATTTATAACGTATGTATGTTATTGGAGTAAAATCAACCTCCACAACAATACGAAATGCACGTCGCCACGACGCCACGAGGTCACGGGTCATTCACTTGTGCCGTCACCTCGTCCGACGAGTCTAATCGTCCAACAATTCGATGCCGTCCACCCGACCGATTTAACGTACATACGTTAAAATAACATACATACGTTAACCGGATCAGACGCCCCTCAACTTTTCAACGAAGTTATCAGTAACTCCGACGAAAAGTTACTGACTGGGTAGGTGGCCGACAATGCTTAGTGGGATGGATTGTCCCGGCTGTCCCGTGTCGCACGAGGTCGGCGGCTCGCCTGTCGCTTCAGATTCCCAGGGGTTCGCCTGCACCCCACGCCACGACAGGAAGGCGGATTGATTGTGCCGCTTCCTTGCGGCTTGTGAATCATTGGCCGAACACCCGCTCCAGATATTCGGAGTACGCGGGCGTGGTTATCCCGATCTGGACCAGGGCGACGGCGGTACCGCGCAGTTTCTGGTGGACCTCCACCGCGATGTATTGCGGATCTTGCCACCAACTCGGCAGCATCGGCACGAAGCCAATGTGCTCGAAGGTGGATACCTTCCGGACAGACCCATCCGGCTGGGCCTGCTCGACGGAGCGCCGCTCGGTCACGGCACGCAGGGGGAGGACGCCCTTCCGCGTCAGCGCCTCACTCAGCGCCTCACTCAGCGCCACGGTCAGGCCGAAATGGCCCCCAATCATGGCAGCCGGCGCGGCCATCTCATCGACCCAGCCGGCGATGTCGGCAGCCCGATCCTCGAGTGATGGGGGGATATCATACATCGGCGGAATCGTCAGCATCCAGCTGAGATCATCCGGCGCGCGGGTTTCCCAGTCGGCGGGGTCACCCTCAGTCCCGGCCAGCCATTCGCTGTGACCGAGGAACTCGTCGTGCCACTCCACGACGCCCGCCTGGATCTGGGTGTCAGTGGCGCGGTGCTGGGTCAGGTTGATGATCCTCATGTCGTCTCCTCGAATCGGCGATGCAACATTGCATCATCAAACACCCTCGACGAAGGCGCTTGATGATGCGGTCACTTCCCTGTGACCTTGTGGCCGCGTGGCCTAGTGCTTCGTGGCGTTGGCCGCCTCGGCCTCGGCCTCGGCCTCGGCCTTCGCACGGGCGGCGAGGAGTTCGCCGGGCGTGGTGACCTTTTCGTCCTCGGTGCTGAGGTTCTCAGCCTCCAAGAACTCAGCGACAACCGTCGCGAAGCCCAGGGCGACGGACTCTTCGACTTCGCCGCTCTTAGCGGCCTTCATGGCGCGCTGCACCAGCCGCGAGGCGGCCGCGACAAGATCGAATTCCTTGTGGACGCTATCCGCCTTGAAGCTGTCCCATCGGACAGCCTTCGCCTGTTCGAGCAGGGCCTGCGCCGGCTTCGTGCCGGCATCCTTGCGGAAGATGGTCTGCTTGTCCTCACGGGCGAACTCACCCTTCATGAAAACGCTCAGGTACTGGCGCAACTTGGCGCCACCGATCTTCGGCATTGCGTCCACGAGGGAGCACGCCAGCGAGCTGTCGCCGTGGTCCTTGTAGTGTTCGATCACGGCCACGGCCGTTTTCTGGACGTGGTTCACGAACGATGCGCCGCGACGGGATACGGACTGGATCATTTTTTCAATCTCTTTGCGAGTGGCCATTTTGTTTTCCTCTTTCAGGTTCGACGCAACATCGCGCCTTGATGATCTCTCACGGAAAGCCCATCAAGGCGCGCCCTCACAAGGAAGGCGCGCCAGTCAAGCATGCCGGAATTGCGATGTGTCACCGTCAGGCACAGTGTGACCCGTACCTGACGCGCGCGCTGTTAAGCCTACGCCATCGCTCACCGGCATGGCCGATTCGCTTTTTCGGCAGTCTCGACTGTTCAGGCGATGTATGCACATCGCGGCCTTGTCATTTGTGACTGCGCCCGTGGCCCTCACGGGATAGATCGGCGCTGGCATTCAAGGCGTCATCAAGTGTCCTGCATCCGGCATGACGCCGTGGCCTTGTGCGCGGGGCAGTCGGTCGCTATTCAGCTATTCCGCCCCACTCGCGCTCCTTGAGTGTCCCGACGATGGCCTGTGAATCAGGGAGACCTGCCGGCTACATGCGCGCCACCGATGGAAGTCAGCTTGTGCGCCTCAAGTGTAGATCCTGCGTTCCTTGCAACTATAGGGGTCAAGCGGCTAGGACGGGGGGGTGGGGGCGTCGCGCGGTGGCGGGGGGTATCCCCCCTCTTATCTCACCCACGAGGTCACGAGTTGTTTTCATAACATACACACGTTATACTCTCACCCATGACGACGATCACAGAAGACCGTTACATCGCGATCTACGCCATGGAGAGCGCACCCAGCCACCAGGACAAGTCGAAATCCCTGACGTGGTTCACAGCGGGCGTATTCGTTACAGAGTCCGAGGCTGTACTCAACCTCATGACCATGCAAAGCATGGCCTATTTCAAGATCATGAAAGTGCCGCTCCCCGTTGCCACGACGCCAGCCGAGCGAATTACTGACGATGCCATGCCGAAGACCACGTTGGAACGTCTGCCAGGAGGAAACTGATGGCCAAGCAACCCACCGGAAAGAAGCGGATTAACTTCTATGTGCCGGAGAAACACCTCGAAATTGCCGCACAGATGGCGAGGCACCGCGGCATAACCGTGTCAGAACTCCTTCGGTGGTGTATCCTTCAGGGGTTGAGAATTGCCGCCAACGAGGACCGGGTAACCAACCCAAGCAATGAGTAGCCTGACCCCGATATCCATTGATCCGGAGAACCTGAGCTCCCAGCTCGCCTATGATGTGGCGAGCAAACTGCTGACGGTCGACGATATCCTCGTGAAGTATGAACTCACGCGCGAGGAGTTCATGCGGTTGGTGAAAACCGATGAGTTCAAGAAGCTCTATGCCGAGGCGAAGCTGGCCTGGGAAGGAGATGCCAAGGCGCGCATCCAGGCCAAGGCGGCGATGGCGGTGGAGGACTCACTGCTGACCGTCCACAGCATGCTGGTCAACGATATGGTGCCAGCCACGGCGCGGCTTGAAGCCTTCAAACAGCTCAAATCCATCGCTGGGGTCGAGCCCGACAAGAAGGAAACAGGCACCGGCGCCCACGTCGCCATCTCGATCAATCTTGGCGATGCCGGTGGAACGACCATCGAGGCCACGGCGACACCAATAGCCTCCGATGACAGCACCTGATGGCTGGTGATTTCACGTTTGACTACACCCCGCCGCCGACGCTCAGACGCATGATGCTGTCGGACGCCCGGGTGCGGGTGGTGCGTGGCCCAGTGGGTTCGGGCAAGACGACAGCGATGATTATGGAGCTGTTGCGACGTGCCGCGGCGCAGGCACCTGGCCCCGACGGCGTGCGGCGATCCCGTGGCGTCGTGGTGCGCAACACCCTGCCCCAGCTCAAATCCACCTGTCTCGAGTCCATAATGACCCTGCTCGGGCCCATAGCGCGGTACAGGGCCAGTGACCATATCGTGCAGATCCGGGCGGGTGACATTCACTCGGACTGGCTGTTGTTGCCGCTCGACACTGCCGAGAACGTGCAGCGGCTGCTCTCCCTGGAGCTCACCTTCGGCTGGATATCCGAGGTGCGGGAAGTGGACCCGCAGATCGCCATGGACGTGTACTCGCGGCTGGGGCGGTATCCGTCGAAGGCCATCGTGCCGCCGACGTGGTATGGCCTCGTGATGGAGACCAACTCGTTCTCGGAGGACTCGCCGTGGAACGAGCTGCTGGAGCACAACCTGCCTGACAACTGGGAGTATTTCATCCAGCCATCGGGCCTCTCGCCGGAGGCGGAGAACGTGGAGAACCTCCCGCCGGACTACTACAAGGACATGGTGGCGTCCAACACGCCGGAGTGGGTGGAGCAGTACGTCGAGAACAAGGTCACGCCGTCACTCAGTGGCCAGGCGGTCTACAAGGAGTCCTGGGTCGATGACTTCCATACGGCGCGGGGGCTCACCACATCGCCGGGCATGCCGCTCATCGTCGGCATGGACTTCGCCCGGTGGCCGGCCGCGGTCATCACGCAGCTCGACAATCGCGGGTCGCTGCGGGTGTTCAAGGAGCTGGAGCACGAGAACTGCGGCGTGGAGAAATTTGTCGACGAGGACTTGTTGCCGACGCTCATGGAGGACGAACGGTTCCGGTCCAAGTCCATACTGGTCGTGGGCGACCCGTCGGGCGTGAGCCGGGGGGAGATCGGCGAGGAGTCGGTGTTCGACATGCTCAAGCGCAAGGGGTTTTCGGCGGCGCCGGCGATGACCAATAACATCCAGCCGCGCATACGTGCCGTCGAGAAGTACCTGTTGCAGCAGCGCTCGGGCAAGGCGGCACTGCTGGTGGACCGTGACGGATGCCCCAAACTCATACAGGGCTTCCGTGGGGAGTACCGGTACAAGAGAAAACGGGGGTCTGGCGTTATGGATACGAAGCCCGACAAGACGAACCGGCCATTTGCTGACTTGCATGACGCCCTGCAGTACGCCTGCCTGGGTACATCCAAGCAGATACTGGGCCGCGTGATGGTCAGATCGCGCGAGCCGGAGCGTCCGCCGCCCATAGCGAGCTGGACTTGACATGGCCTCGTGGCTACTATAGCTGCGAGCAAACCCACCTGGAGTCACCACCTTGGCCATTTTCACTCCTGTGCAGGGCACGGCAGACGTAGCACTCGATGCCGAGGCCACTCCGCAGCCGGAGCCCATAACCGGGCTGGCGGCGTTTATTCGTGAGCGATTTTCCGAGTTTCGCAACCACCGGGACTCAGAGGGGATCAGCGACAGGCTGGTGTCTTCCCTCAGACAGTACAACGGCGAGTATTCCGAGGACAAGCTGCAGAGTATTCGGCAGTTCGGCGGGTCCGAGGTGTTTGCCCGGCTCACCACGGTGAAGTGTCGCGGCGCCACGGCGTTGCTCCGGGACGTGTTCCTCGGCGCGGAGCGCACGTGGGCGCTGGCGCCGTCACCAGTACCAACTCTGCCGGAGGATGTCCTGCAGTCGGTCGACCAACTCCTGGCCACGGAGATGCTCGCCGCGGCGCAGCAGGGCGTGCAGGTGGACCCGCAGCAGGTGCTCGACAGGCGCGATGCGCTCATAGCCGCTGCCGAGAAGGCTGCCGTGCGTCGGGCCAAGGACGAAGCCCGGGAGGCGGAGACCTACATCGACGACATCCTGCGCGAGGGGGGCTTCTACACGGCACTCAGCGACTTTTTGGTCGACCTGCCCATATTCCCCTACGCCGTGCTCAAGGGCCCCGTAGTGCGGCTAGTGCCGAAAATCAAGTGGGTGAATGGTGCCGTGACCATGCAGCAAGTGCCGCGGATGCACTGGGTTCGGGTATCTCCGGACAATGTGTGGTTCACGCCCGGGGCCGGCACGCTGGAGGATGCCTCCGTCATCGAGCGTATCAAGGTGTCGCGGGCCGAGCTCAACGGGCTCCTGGGCCTGCCCGGCTACTTCGAGGACGCCGTGCGCGCGGTGCTCAACGACTACGACAAGGGACTCACGGACTGGCTCTCGCGCATCGACCAGGAGATGTCGGACCTGCAGGACAAGGAGAGTCCGGTCACCAACACCTCCGAACTCATTGACTCACTGGAGTTTCATGGCCCGGTCAAGGGCTCCTACCTCGTAGAGCTTGGATTCACCAAGGGCCAGGTGCCCGACCCCGACCGCGACTACCACGTGACGGCGTGGCTGATTGGCCGGCACGTCATCAAGGTGCAGATCAACCCCAATCCGCGGGCGGCCAAGCCCTATTACACCACGGCGTTCGAGCAGGTGCCGGGGTCCATCACTGGCCATGGCATCCCGGAAATCATCAACGATGTGCAGGATGTGGCCAACGCCTGCATGCGCTCGATGGTCAACAACATGAGCATCTCCTCCGGCCCGCAGGTGGCCATAAACGAGGATCGGCTCTCGGCATCGACGGACGCCAACTCGCTCTACCCCTGGAAACGCTGGCGGTTTACGTCAGACCCCATGGGCACGGCGGCGCCACCCATCGAGTTCTTCCAGCCCAAGTCCAACGCGGCTGAGTTGCTGGCCATCTACAAGGAGATGCAGAATGTGGCGGACGAGACTTCGGCCATTCCGCGATATGTCACTGGCTCGGAGAAGGTCGGTGGCGCGGCGTCAACGGCGTCCGGCCTGGCCATGCTCATGAACAATGCGTCGAAAGTGCTGCAGAACGTGGCGGCGTCCATCGACCAGAACGTCATCTCGCCGGTCCTGCGTAACCTCTACGACATGCTGATGCTCACCGATGCCTCCGGGCGGTTCCGTGGTGACGAGAACATTATCGTGCGCGGCGTCACCGTGGCGCAGCAGAAGGAGACCAATCGGGCCCGCCGCCTCGAGTTCCTGCAGCTCACGGCCAACCCGCTCGACATGGAGATTATCGGCCCGGCCAACCGGGCGAAAATCCTGTCTTCAATTGCTGAAGACCTGGGCCTTGCCGGTGAGGATATTGTCCGTGATCCTGCAGAGATCGAGCAGGCGCTGGCCAACGCGCAGGAGGCCACGAAGGAAGCCGGCCAGCACATGGCGCAGACTGACCGACCCAAAGATTCCCAACAAGTCCTACTACCAGGAGGTGCTGCTTGATAGACCGATACAAGGCGAGCGAGAAACTACTCAAGGCCATCATCGCGCTGGAGCAGTCAGAGGACTTCCGCGTGGTGCTCACTGAGCTTCTCGCAAGCAATCTGGAGGACGCCACCAATACGGCGCTCTTCCATATTCAACCCGATGTGCGTGAAAGGGCAAGCGGCGAGGCACGATGCCTCACGATGCTCTTGAACACCATCACAACTGCTCGTGAAGAGCTTTCAAAACGTAACTGAGGAATATGCCATGGCACTCCCTGCACAAATCAAGAAACAGGTAAAGAAAGCGAAGAAGATTCATGATGAGGTTTATTCCAATGAACAAGCTGAAAATAGCGATCCGGCTGCTGAACAAACTCCACCGCCCGGCGCGGAAGGGCAGCCTCTGGCCCAGGTTGGTGATGTTGCAGAAGCGCCCGTGGAGGGCGACGGGAATCCCGATGAGCCGGCTGCAGTACCGGACGGCGCGGCTGCCAGTGCCGAAGGACAGACTGCCGGAGATGAGGTTCCGACTGACGGCCAGGGCGAAGAGGTAGATCCGCGCGAGGACGACCCCGAGTTCTGGAAGCACAAGTACTCCGTCCTCGAAGGCAAGTATCGCGCCGAGGTACCGCGCCTGCACGACCAGAACCGAGAGCTCCATGAGCAGCTCAACCGCGTGGAGCAGTTGCTTGCCTCCATGAGCCCGCCCGAGGTCAATGCTCCCGCACCTGTGGAAACGCCGCGGCTGACCGAGGATGACGTTGAAGCCTGGGGCAGTGACATGGTCGACTTCGTGAAGCGCGCAGCCGCCGAGATGGTGGCGGAGCAGATCCAGCCCCTGCGCGAGGAGAACGACCAGCTCAAGGCCATGCTCGGCCAGGTGTCCTCCACCGCGAAGGAGACCGCCCGCGAGGCCATGCTGCGACAGCTGGCTGCGCAAGTGCCTGATTGGGAAGCACAAAATGTTGATCCCGGGTTCCTTGCATGGCTGAATGAACCTGATATATACTCAGGAGTAAGCCGGCGGCAGTTGCTGACCGATGCGTTTGAACAGAACCACACAGCCCGCGTGGTTGCGCTGTTCAAAGGGTACCAAGCTGAGAATCAGCCCACCGCGACTCCAAGTGCTCCGCAGACGGTTGAACAGGAAACACCCCCTCAACCGGTTGTGAATATGGACTCGCTCGTGGCTCCGGGAAAACCGAGTCAGGCTTCTGGAGATGCTGAGCAAGGATCAGCCAAGTACTTCACGCAGCAGGAGATTTCTGCGTTCTATGCGGATGTTCGGTCAGGCAAATATCGCAAGCGACCCGAGTTGAGGCAACAGATCGAGCAGGAAATCTTCGATGCGGTTAATGCGGGCAGAGTGACACCGTAAACCCAACTCGAGAGCACTATCATGGCTTATCCTATTGCAACAACCAAGTACGGCACAGATGTTGCCGCCAATCCGGCTTATTCCGGCACCTTCATTCCGGAGCTGTGGTCCGGCAAGATGATCGAGAAGTTCTACGACGCTACCGTCGTAGGCGCCATCGCCAACACCAATTGGGAAGGCGAGATCAAGAACCACGGCGACAAGGTCATCATCCGCACCAAGCCGACCATCGCCATCAACGCCTATTCGGCCGACCAGTTGCTGGTCTATGAGCGCCCGAGCTCCAACATCGTCGAGCTGCTCATCGACAAAGGCTACTACTGGAACACCATCCTGGATGATGTCATGGAGGTTCAGTCCGACATCGACCAGATGAGCCTATGGGCCGAAGATGCGTCGGAGCAGATGAAGATCAAGATCGACACCGAGTGCCTGGCCTACTTCGTCACCGACGTGAATGCCGCCAACCAGGGCGCCAACGCGGGTCGCATCTCCGGCAACATCAACCTGGGTGCCGCCGGCGCTCCGCTGGAGCTGTCCAAGGATGGTGCTACCACTGGCGAGACCGACATCCTGGATGCCATCATTCGCCTGGGCCAAGTCCTGGACGAGCAGAACATCCCGGAGACCGGTCGCTGGCTGATCCTGCCGGCCTGGGCCAGCGCCATGCTGAAGGCTTCCGACCTGCGTCGGGCCGATGTCATGGGCGACAGCACCTCCGTGTTCCGCAACGGCAACCTGGGCATGCTGGACCGGTTCAATGTGTACTCCTCCAACCTGCTTCCCCAGTCCTCTGGCGAGGTCGGCGGCGAGGCCACGTACATCATGGCCGGCCACTCCCATGGCCTGACTTTCGCCTCGCAGCTCTCCAAGATGGAGACCCTGCGCGGTGAGAGCACCTTCGGGCAGATCATGCGCGGTCTGCAAATCTACGGTCGTAAGGTCGTGGACAACACCGCGCTGACCTACCTGTACGCTCGCAAGTCAACCCTGTAAGCAGCAGCCCTCTTGATGGCCCCTCACGGGGCCATCTTTTTTCAGGAGATTACTATGGCCCGTAGATTACTGCGCAACACCAAGACCGGTGTTGTGTTCGCATACAACCCCATGATGGCTGAACAGCCGAATATGGAGGAGTTCACAGAGATCGAGGCAACGTCTGTCGAGGTCGAGAAAACTGCTCCGAAAAAGAAGGCCGCGAAAAAGAAGGCCGCGAAAAAGAAGGCTGCCCCCGAGGTAGCACCTCTGGAGGCTGACGCCGATCTCATGGCTTCACTGGGAGCCCTGGATGACCTCGATAGCTGATGTTGTCAACGTCGCGCGTGACCTGCTCCAGGACACATTGGAGCCCTATCGCCACGACGACATCAAGCTGGTGCGATATGTAAACTTCGCGCTGGCTGAAGCCCAGCGTGTGCGCCCTGATCTGTTCATTAGGCTGGACCACACGCTCCCCGATATCGACCCATCGGACCTCTCGATGGAGTTCCCCCTGCATCCCATGTATGCCCCGCATGTGGCGATCTACATCGCCGGTATGGTAGAGTTGTCCGATGACGAGTTCTCCACGGATGGCCGCGCTGTAGCGCTGCTGTCACGATTCACTGCGGGGCTGAAGGGAAATGCTTGATATTGCCGAATGGCTCGACGAGCTGCGCACCCTGACTCAGGGCGCCGATGATAACCTGCTGAAGCAGCAGCTCCGCCTCACGGTGCGAGACTTCGCCCGCCGAAGCGTAACCTGGCGGAAGGAATACGCAGATGTGAACGTGCGCGCCGGCAGGTCACGGTATGACTTCTCTCGTATCCAAGGTGGTATTGCACACATCGTCCATAGTGTCATGCTCTCCGGCCGGCCTATACCGCTGTATGACAACCGCCCTGTAACGGGCGCCACGGGGCGCTTTGCCTATGTGGCAGCGCCTGGCATCATCCATCTGAACCCTGAGCCCACAGAGGACATCACGGACGGATTGAGCGTCGTTGTGAGCTACATCCCCACTGGTGACAAGGTACCGGATGAGTTCGTGAACATGTGGTATGACGCCATTGCAGCAGGGGCTGCGGCCCGTCTCAGGGCCATTCCTGACCGTCCGTTCACAAGTTACCCGCTGGCGCAGTTCGACGCCAGGCGATACCGCGCGCTCGTGGCTGAGGCACGCATTGACGCAAACGCGCGGTTCTCGAAGGCCGAGACTGGGTGGGCATTCCCTCGGTGGGCGTAGATGGCGATCAACGAACGAGGCATCAATGAAGTCGCCATCAATGCCGGCGATGAGACGATAGCGCCGCTGGTAGATGCCACCGACTTCGCGGTCGTACCCCCGCGCATCTTCTCTGCAGTGGTGCGGCCGCACGTGCCCCCCGCCAAGGTTCCGAGCAGATCGAGAGCTGCGATGGTACAATCCTACAATCGAACAGTGGTGGTACAGCATGCTTCTGGCTGAATTTGAACAAGGCGCGAATGACTATCTCCAGTATGAGATTGACTATTCTCAGTGGATTCAGGCGGGCGAGGTTTTGACCACATCTGTAGCCACTGTGCAGGATAACACACCAACTCCCCTGCAGGTCTCTACCTTGCTGGACGTATCGGCGTCGAAAGTAAATCTAATCGTCCATGGTGGCGAGCCTGGTGCTTACTATAACATCCTGCTCCTGACTTCTACTGATACCCCACAAACTCAGGAAGATTGCATATCCATGTATATTCGTGAGGTTTGTGCATGATCCAGTTCGCCAACAATTTCCAGGCATCGCTGACGAGTTCGATTGCAGCTGCGGATACAGCCATCCCACTGACAACGACTTCCGGGCTGCCAACTTTGACCGCTGCTAGTCCGCTATATCTAACCTTAGAGACTTCCGACCAGCTTACAAGGGAAATTGTGCGAGTAGAAGAGGTCTCTGGCAATACTATTACTGTTGTTAGGGGACTCGATGGGACTTCACCTTTCGCGTTCCCAATGGGCTCTGTGGCAGAAGTACGACTCCCGCGCATAGCACTGCAGGAGTTCGTGCAAAAAAGCGGGGGTCAGACTATCTCTGGGGATCTCACCCTAGAAGGTACGTTGGATGCTAGTTCTGTTGCTACGGCGGCGCTAAAGGATGCAGCCGGCGCCGTTCGTCTTAATACCACAGACGCTGGTATCTTTGTGACTGGCTCTGCAGGGCATGAAGTACAGATCGGAAACACAGCCACAAAAATCGCCGGCGGCGGTCACCTCGTAGGGATAGCAACCGGCGTCGAATTTTGGCGATGTAATTACGATGCGGATTATTTCCAAGTGAATCGCCTGCTGCGCGCTAATGCCGGCATCTATGCAGTGGAGGATATCACTTCGACGCACCATCTAACTATAGATTCTCGTGGGCAGGCTTCTTCCGCTACCGAGCTCAATTTCTATAACGATTACGCCGGCCCCGGCGGCGCGTGGGACGTCGTCACGCTGGATTCTGACGGCTCGATGCGTATCCGTGCATTCACGGACAATACTGCATCAGTTATCGCCAAACAGTTCAAATTCTTGGCGGATGGGGCGCTAGTAGTCCAGGGCACTGGCAATTTCGGAGACGTGTTGTACGCAACTAAAAATATGCGTATCACAGGAACTTCAACAGGCACTGCGAATAGTTCTTGGCTCGGGTTCTATCAATCCGATGGGAACGCTCGCGATGCCTATATAGGGATAGGCAGTACATCGTCCTACGACCTGTATCTGCACCAGGAGCACTTTGGTGCCAATACGGTCATCCGCGGTTACAACTCCGCGGGTACTTTACGCAGCACAGGTATATTTGGCGGAGATAATGCCCAGGCTTGGCTCTACTACGATGGCACCTTGCGGTTCAACACTACGAGTATTGGTACCTACACTTCTGGAACAGCTGCTATATCTTCTACAGTAGCGCATGTAGGATATCATCAGCATTACGATTATGATGACGGCTATGGATCTGCGAACTATCTGCGTTCTTATTTGCGGGATGGGATTTATTACACCTATGGCGCCGGCAACGCTGTAGATTGGACTCATCGTCTTCAAAAAGGCAACCTGCACGTTGGCTATAGCAAAACCTCCGGCAGCACGTACCTGACGATTGAAGCAGACACAGACAATAACAATGAGTCCGATCATCCAGTCCTTGACTTCAAGCAGGACGGTGCAGGTGTTATATGGCGCCTGCAGATAGGCGGAACCAATGGCAATTCCTTTGCTATCCGCAATACGGTAGGCACAGAACGGAACGTCGAACTGTGGAACCAGGCCGGGACTTCAGCCACCATGCAGCTCAATTCAGAGACTGGCGTGGGCACCGGTGCGGACTGGATCGCCACCTCCGATCGCAGGATCAAGAGCAACATCGAGCGCATTGACCGCGCCCTGCAGCGCTTAAGCGCCGTCACAGGCTGCACCTTCAACAAGCAGGGTGCAGCCCGTCGCATGGCCGGAGTCATCGCCCAGGATGTCGAGGAAGCCTTGCCAGAAGCAGTCGTTGACGGTAATGTGAAGGCTGTATCCGCACAGGCCATGATCGGACTGCTGGTCGAGGCCGTGAAGGAGCTTGAGCAGCGAGTAGAGGCACTGCAATGACCCTACAAACATCCGGCAACATTTCACTGACCGACCTCCAGGGTGAGTTCGGGGGGGCGGCTCCGCTCAAATTGACGGACTACTACGCCGGCGGTGGGCTTGTTCCGGCCGGTGCGACCGACGGCTCAGGCAACCCGATCCCGTCCAGCGGGACGATCAAGCTGACGGATTTTTATGGTGCGGCAAATGTTGGAATAACTCTTTCTGACCATACTGTGTGGCGTGGCATTACAGGCAGCTCTGTCACGGCTGTGTTTACGTTATACTCCGATGGATTGGCTCAGGGCATAGGAACCTCAATCGTAGACTATACCCCGGAGTGGGCTTCCAACCAGCCAAATACCGTCGGTTCGGATTATGAATGTAAGGCAACCCAGGTAAGCGGGGATGCTGTGTCTGGAGATACACTAGGGACATGGTTATCTCTACTTGGTAGCAGATCGTGGTCATTATCGGCCAACGCGCCAGCTGGTACTACTGACAGCAAATCTGGAGTTATATTTGTCGAGATAAGGAGGGCTGGCACAACACAGGTTTTAGCGTCAGCAAATATAACTATACAGGCTACTGCAGAGAATTTGTGATGTCTGCATTCATATTCGCCATGGTAATTATTATTGCCATGGAAATTATCGACTACATACTCAAAAAGCATCGGAGACATTGAATGGCACTCTCATCTGACACTGTCAACAATATCATCAATTTCATGCGCCGTGACGTGAAGGCAAACGGCGACGAGGCGTACATCTACGTGCGTTGCATGGAAGAACTGAAGAGCATGTTGACTCAGCCGGAGCAGACCAATGAGTCTGAGGACGAAGCAGAGTAAATTCGCACGCATGGCCGCGGAGTTGATCCTGGCCATGTTCGCACGAGGCTACGAGGTCACGTTGGGCGATGCCTATCGTGACCCTCGTGTATTTGGCGCAGTGGGCACGAAGAAAGGGTATGGCAATCCGGTATCCTTGCACAAGTCGCGCCTCGCCATTGACATCAATCTGTTCAAGAATGGCAAATACCTGACGACCACCGAGGACCATCGTGAGTTCGGCGAGCTGTGGGAATCCTGGGGCGGGTCGTGGGGTGGACGATTCGATGACGCGAATCACTACAGCCTGGAACACAACGGGAGAAAGTGATGCCGGTTAAGAAGTGCACGAAGGGCGGTAAGCCCGGGTACCAGTACGGGTCACAGAAGTGTTACACCGGTCCAGGAGCCCACAAGAAAGCCGTCAAGCAGGGGCAGGCCATCAAAGCCTCGCAAGCCTGCAAAAAGAGGAAGCCCAAATGATCTCGAAAAAAGTTTTCAACCCACGATCACGACAGCATTGGTTCGGAGTCGCCCTCGGCATTGCCGGTGGGCTCCTGTCCACGCTGCCATCCGTGCGCGAGTTCATCCCGGAGCAGGCATACGGCCCGGCGTTCGTAGCGCTGTCCGTGGCTGTCATCGTACTGCGCAACATCACCAAAACCCCCATTGACCAGCGATGATAAAGAAGATCCTAGCTGACTTCTTCGCTCCGCTCGTGGCGATTATCGCTGCGCTCCTGGCATTGCTGGCTCGTAAAGCTGCAACGGATGCGAAGGAGGAACTGCGCAGGGCAGACGAACAACGGGAGTATGAGCAGGCTGGGTCCGAGGCCATTGTTGATGCGCTGGAGAGAGAACAGGAGATCCGCGATGAGAAGCCTGATCCTGGCCCTCGCGACCATTTCAGTTAGTGCCTGCGCGCCCCGCGTGGAATATGTCACGCCGCACGTCGCGCTGCCGAGCCCACTGGTCTTGCCGAAGGTTTCAGACCCTTCCGCATTGGAGTGTCTCGACGAGGAGACGTACCAAACTTTGAAGCTGCGTGATAAACTTCAGACCAACAGGCGGCTGTTATATCGCCAACTCCTGCTCAACCTGAATGGAGCCAGCAAATGAGTGCACTCTTCACCAACGGAGCCACGACTTCGTTGGCTTCCAATATCCTGAGTACCGAGACCACCCTGGTTGTTGCGACAAATACAGGGTCGAAGTTCCCATCCATTACCGGCTCTGACTACTTCACGATCACTCTCGAGAAGTCCGGCATCGTTGAGCACATGAAGTGCACTGCGCGCTCTGGGGACACTCTGACAGTAGTACGCGGAATTGATGGGTCTACGCCGGTTGATTGGACTGCTGGCGATTTAGTAGAGCTACGGCTGATTTCATCTGTCTTAAATAAGTTTGCTCAGGTAGATTCGCCGACTACGTTTCAGGATGATGTAACAATAAACGGTGCCTTTACTACTTATGGCACAGCGTCGTTTTCTAGCAATATAGCAGTATCTGGTGCCGCTACGTTTGGAGGGACCGTAAGCGTAACGGGGGCCATTACAGGTGATCTGTCTGGGACAGCTTCTAATGCTAATGCTCTTGATGGCCTGGGTTCGACCCAATTCCTTCGATCTGATACTACGGACCACAAAACTGCAGGGAGCCTTGTAGTTGATGATAACGTGAAGCTCGCACTTGGTACCAGTTCGGACTGCTACTTCTCATGGACTGGCTCAGCCCTCGGGCTCACATCAACGTCCACGCATATTTTCGACATCATCCAAAATGGGTCGCTGAGATTTCGGTTTGATGGCGCCCCTGGTGATTTCCACGCCGCCGGCGATGTCATCGCGGTATCAAACTTCACATCATCTGACCCGGCACTCAAGGACAACATCACCACCCTTACCGGCGCGGTAGACCGCATCCGCGCCCTGCGCGGTGTCGGGTTCACCTGGAAGTCCAATGACCGGCCGAGCTACGGTGTGCTGTCCACCGATGTCCGTAAAGTCTTGCCCGATGCCGTGAATCGCATCGCTGGCATCAATGGCTCCCACGACGTGGTCAACTACAACGCGATCATCGCACTACTGGTGGAGGCCGTGAAGGAACTCGCCGATGGCTACGCTGCAGCTTAATCTTTTCTCCGGGGAGATCCCCCGGATGGGCGACACAAAGATACCAGACAACGCAGCAAGCAAGGCTGTAAACAGTCTGCTTTTGTCCGGTGACCTGCGTGCGCTCAAGAACCCCGCGCAGCTCTACTACTTCACAGGGGCCTCTGGCACGGTGAAGTGGGCTTTTTACCTCCCACAGAAAGGCGCTTATACAGAGCGGTGGGTGGGGTTCACGGAGGATCGCGTCGCGTTCCTCAAAGGCCCGCTGACAAACGATGCCTATGACCGGTTCTACCTGACAAAGACAGGTTCAGCTCCGCTGATGACGACTCGTGATCGCATCGAAGCGGGGTCGACCGAGTATCTGCTTGGCACGCCGGGCCCAGCCACGGCGCCCACGGCGACACCAGACGGCTCAGGTACAGGCCAGACCGTGACACGAGCCTACGTCTATACCTGGGTGTCACCATACGGTGAAGAAGGCCCTACATCACCACCAGTCATTGCTACTGGCAAGGATGACGACGTATGGAACCTGTCCGGTTTGGAGACTTCCGTACCTGACGCAGCGCAACGCCCGACGGGATATACGAAGCGCATCTACCGCACTGTGACCACAGTGAATGCGACTGCGCAGTATCATTTCGTGGCGGAGATTGCCGACAGTGCGTCTACCTACGCGGACTCGAACAACACCGCGGAGGTCTCGCTCAACGACTCCTGCGAATCCTTCTACTGGCAACCGCCACCGGCCACCTTGGAGGGGCTGAAGGCGCACCCTGCAGGGTTCCTCGTGGGGTTCACCGGCCGCGATATCTACTTCAGCGAACCGTATCGCCCGCACGCCTGGCCACCGCAATATGCGTACTCGACGGACCAAGATATCGTCGGCCTGGGGGTGTTCGGCAATACTGTCGTCGTTATGACGGAAGGCTATCCCTACCTGCTCAATGGCATCCATCCTGCCACCTTGCGGCCTCAGAAGCACAACGCCTCCATACCGTGCATCTCGCCAGACTCCATTGTGGAGATGCCCTATGGCGTCTACTACGCGGCATCAGACGGTCTGCAGCTGGCCTCAGCCGGCGGTATCATCAACGCCACTGAGCAGTTGCTGACCGTCGATGAGTGGACGCAGGAATACAACCTCACCAGCCTGCGCGCGGCACGGTACAACGACTTCTACATCGGGTTCTACACCAACACGGATGGGTTCATGTTCGCACCGAAGGAGCCGAATGCGACCTTTACCCAGCTCCGCGATGTGTGGGATATCGACGGCATTCAACAAGACCCGATCCTTGGAAAGACCATAGTCCTGAGCAAGAACAATGTGGCTGAATGGTACCCTCCGGACGGCGCAGAGGTGCTTTACACGTGGCGTTCAAAGAAGTTCACCTTGCCGAAGCCGGCAAACTTCGGCGTCGCACGAGTCCAGTACACAGACCTTGATCCACAGGTTACTGATAGCGACCTGCGCTCTGTCTACAACGCTGAGCGCATAACCTACCCCGGGCGGCCCATCGGCGCCGCGGCAATCGGGGTGGCCAAGGTGTACCTTGTAACCTACGCCTCGCTGTATGGATATCGCGCCCCGCTCGGTGGGCCCGTAACCTATGAACTATCCAACAGCAGTTCGCTCACCCTGGCGCTGTATGCCGACGGAGACCTGGTTTTTCAAGGTGCTGTGACCTCGACGGAGGCTTTCCGCCTCCCCTGTGGATACAAGCGGACTCAGTTCGAGGTTGAGATCACCGGCAATGTTCCGGTGAGTTCTGTCAAACTGGCCTCTACTGGCAAGGAGTTGGCAAGGATATGACATCTGCCCGCGACAAATCTCTTGCAGCGCTTGCGCCGCACCGCCCGCGGGTCAGTGCAACCTCGGCGGTGCCTATGCTGGAGGATGCCGCACTGCAACAGTTCCTGGCGTCGTTGGCGCATACACTCGACGTATTGACCAAGGAGCACCCGAACTCCCCGGAGGACTGGGCTGTACTCGTTGGCGATCTGCGACTGGTCTATGACCGCATCGTCGCTATCGAGGAGCGCCTGGACGCAGCCGGCCTATGAATTTCGAGCCTTACCGCCCGCAGATTCACATGGAGTGGGTTGGCAGGATCATCAAGCCTGTCTTCACTTCTGACATGAAGGGCATCATGGCCATACGGGAAGACGGCAGCGTAGCCGGTGGTGTGCTGTTGTACAACTGGTCCTATAGTGGGGTGCAGATGCACTATGGCGCCGAGACCCCGATGGTGTGGCGCGCTGGCCTCCATCTTGAGGTGTTTCGCTACGTCTATCAGGTCTGTGACAAGGTAGTGCTCTCCGGGGCCACGCCAGAGAGCAACCTGCGCGCCAGGAAGTTCCAGCAGCGCATGGGGTTCAAGGAGACAGGTCGCATACCCAATGGTTATAAAGAGGGGGAAGACTATGTTATATTCAGCCAACAGCGGTCTGACTGCAAATATCTGGAGATACTGTAATGGGCGGCAAAAGTGCTCCTGCACCCCCTGATTATACCCCTTTCACCGAGGCTGCCATCGAATCGGCGAAGCTGGCCCGGCAGACCGCTGTAGACCAGCTCGAGTTCTCCAAGCAGCGTTGGGCGGAGCAGCAGGATCTGCTGCGCAAAGTTCTTGACACCCAGCTACCTATCATGCAGCAGCAATTCGAGAATGCGCAGAAGGATCGCACCCGATACGAGACGAAGTTCCAGCCCCTTGAAGACAATCTCATCAAGGAGTTCCAGAGTTACGCATCCCCTGAGCGGGCCAACCTCGAAGCTGGCCGCGCTCAAGCTGGCGTAACGGATGCGTTCCAGGCCCAACGCGCCAACGCCGCGCGCCGCCTTGAGTCGTTCGGCGTGGACCCCAGCCAGACCCGGGCTGCTGCGCTCGACCTCGGGATGCGCGCCACGCAGGCCGCCACGCAGGCCGCGCAGGGCAATGCTGCCAGAACCCGCGTGGAGAATACGGGCCGGGCGCTCCGGGCGGAGTCCATTAACATCGGCCGAGGGCTTCCTTCGCAGGTGGCTGGTTCCTATGGACAGGCCATCGGTGCTGGCACCAACGCCGTAGGCAATTACAACCAGTCCTTCAACGCTAACACGAACTCCCGCGGTATCGCGGCCAACTTCATGAATGCTGGTACAGGGGCCATCAACGCCGGCGCCAGCGCACTGAACCTGGGCTATAACAATGCCCTTGGCGCCGCCAAATATGAGGCGGACAATGGCCTCGGCGCGGCGCTCACGACACTCGGCGGCGCAGCGCTCGGCGGGTGGTCTACAACTTGGGGTGGATAATGCCATGGGATTTGCACAGAACTTCGCAACAGGCTTCGGCGTAGGCCGTGATATAGGCAAGACCGTACAGGCAAACCGCCGCCGCAAGGGCATGGCGGCAGCGCTCAGTGATGTTCAAGAGCCGGCCATCCCCACAGAACAACAGCAGATGCTGAGCGACCAGACTGCAGACTTCGCGCCTGAAGATGCAGCTCAGTACATGCCCACGACTACGGACTGGATTCAGCTGCGCCGCAATGGCGCGAAGAAGATTCTCGATTCGGGTGGGTCGATGGAGGACGTAGTCAAGTTTCAGCAGTACGTCGACCAGACTCAGAAGCAGGGCCTGGAGCAATATGGCACTGCGGCGGCTGTAGCACTGGAGCAGGGCGATCCGGATACCGCAGCGCGATATCTTGAGACGGCTTACTCCTATTTGCCGGATGGTCTCACTGTGAAGGCAACCAACGTGGACGGCCAGTTGTTGGCATTCCCGATGAGTGAAGAGGACGGACAGCTCGTCGCGCAGCCTGTGCCGGTCACTCCGGAATACATCCGCAAGCAATTGCTGGCGCTGACGGACAACAATGCGTTCCTGGCATTCGCCGAGGACAACAAGCGCTGGAAGGAAGACAGCGCTCGCAAGGACAAGACCGCGGCCGCGCAGATCCGCGCCAACGACATACGTGCTGCAGAGACTGAGCAGAAGTTGCGCACACCTGAGTACGGCGTCCTCTCCTCGAAAGGCGCACAACAGGCTGCCTCTGCAGTAGGTTGGAAGACTGCTGACCTCACACGTGAAGCATCCCGGCTTAATGATCTGTTCACGCAGTTCAACGCCGACAACTACGAGAAGTTCACTGGTATCCCGACAACGCTGGCCGATGTCTACGGAGTCGCAGTGGATAGCACAACGAACATGACGCCTGAAGAAAAGCAGGTGTTCGATGCCAACCTGCGAAAGGTTCAGCAGGCGGCATTCGGCATTCTGGAAACCAACCCAGGCATCCCTGCAAATACTGCGTTGCGCGAGGCCGAGGAGCTCGTACGCATCGTCAACAAGGGCAAGGACTACTATGCCAAGTACTTCGCCAAGAACGCGAAGGAAGATCCCGACAGCCCGTCTGGCTACAGCGTGCGCATTGACAAGCGCAAAATCAACTTGCCCGTGTTCCTGGCACCCGATGGCGGTGCTCGCGCGGAGCAGTGGATCAAGCGCAAGAACCTGCCCGCTGGCGCCGTTACCTATCTCAAACGTCCTGCAGCCGGCCTACCGGAATGGTACAAGAAGAAGTACGGCATCAAGGACGACTCGCCGGTAGCCGTGGCCGCACCGCCTGCCGTGGCTCAGCAATCTGCTCTGCCACCCCAAGGCCAGGCCACTGCTGGCCCCGCGCCATCGCAGCAGGCTGCCCTGCCACCCCAAGGCCAGGCCCCGGCTCAGGCTGCGGCATCGCAGGGTGCAGTAACTCCGCCCCCACTCGTAGGAAATTTGTCGCTGCCAACCAGTGCCCTACCGCAACAGGCGGCCGGGTCACCCGGCCTGCAAAACCTGATTCAGCGAGAACAGGGAGTGGTTGATGGCGTCGCTGCTGAGCTCGAGCAATACGTCGATCCGCAGACTGGACAGCTCGACATTCCGTGGCAGCGGGCGAAGGTGCTCGTGACGCAGCTCGCAGGGCTTGATTCGCCTCCTGCTGTCCAGCTTCGCGATAATCTGCTCAACTACATCAAGCAGGCCAGGCAGCAAGGAGTCCGATAATGGCCGAGAAGGCTATCGACTGGACCAGATCCTTCGACAACTTCGCATCTGTCGACGACGCCCCTGTCGCCGGCGAAGACGTGTGGGCGAACACCATCGAGGAATGGGACAGTCAGTATCGGCAGGAGGCTCCGCCCCAGCAGGTAGATGAGGGGATCACCCTGGGCGATGCCGGCACAGCCTACATGCAAGGCTCTGCCGCTGTAGCCGAGGGCATCGGTGGCGCACTCGAGTATGCAGGCCAGGCCACTGGGCTGGACACCCTGCGCGACGTAGGCACCGGGCTCCGGCAGGTGTCCAGCCGTGCACAGCAGCAGTGGGCCGAAGGATTCCAGATCGGCGACACTGAGCTCGGTGGGTATTCCGATGCAGCCCGCGGTGCGCAGGCCAAAAAGTGGTTCACGACCGGCGAAGAGGCCGCATGGAAAGATCCTGCAGCATGGGCCCTCGGAACCACTCAAGCACTGCCGTCACTTGCGTTATCCATCACCCCTGCCGGCATCGCATCGAAGCTCGGTGCATCTGCGAAGACTGTAGCAGGCGTCGCCGCCGGCACAAATGCTGGGCTGGTTGGCGGCGGAGTGCAGGCAAATATCGCTGGCGAGGTCGAGCGCATGACGCCCGAGCAACTGGATCAGATCCCAGGTGTGATGGCCGCGCTTGATGCTGGCATGACCTATGACGAGATCAAGCAGGCCCTGATTGCCGAGGCTACGAAGTATGCTACCCCTCTGGCGGCAGCAGGCGGCGGCATTACGGGCTATGTCGCTGGCCCCATCGAAGCTGCCATTGCCACCAAAGTTGCTCCGCGGGGCGCTACCGGCCTGGCAGAGCAGGTCACTCACGTTGGCAGAGTCCGTGGGACAGCCATGGGCGCCGGTGTCGAAGCGGTGCAGGAAGGTATCGAGAGCGGTCCTGTGGAGACCGGGGCTACAAACCTCGGCCTCGGCCGCCCGCTCACACAGGACATGGCAGAGAATACCGTGCAAGGTATGGCCATTGGCATGGGTACCGGCGGCGCACTTGGGTTCGTATCCCCATCCGCTGTAGAGCCGCCGCAAGCCGACAACACTCCACCAGAGCAAACACCCCCACCTGTTACGGAGCCACCAGCGGATACTACCGGCATGACACCGGAGGAGAAGATCCGTGCCTACAACGAATCCGTAGCAGCGCAGCAGGCGGCAGAGGCCGCCCAGCCAACCCCTGAGCCAGTGGAGTCAGAGCCTACCGGTGCGACTTATCATGCCCCGGAGGATGTGGACTACAAGGCCACGCAGACCGTGATGATCGCGCCGGATGGTCGCGTGGTTACTGGCGAGTCCCTGAACAAGGTGGCGAAGGATCTCGGATTCAAATCCCCGAAGGATGCTGTAGAGCGCGGCAACTGGGCCATTGCGGATCTTACTGGCAGATCCATCGGCGTCCGACATGGAGAGCTCACGGATGCGCAGCGCACGACGATGTCAACGATGCGCGAGAATACCGGCCAGGAGTTGAAGGCTGCCACGTACAAGAATGGCCGGGTGACACGGTACAAGCCGGTGCCTGCAGAAGGACTCAATGTGGTGGAACCCCAGGCAGCGCCAGAGCCTCCGCAAGCTGCGGAACCACAGGCACCCACACAGCCGGAACCTCCTGCTGCATCGAAGGAAGAGATCGCGTTGCGGTCGATCCTTGGGCGAGCGAAGGAGATTGACTCTGCCATCCCGCGCCGCCCGACAAAGGCATTCCGTGAAGCATTCCCGAACTCGGGTGGTGTTATCGAGTCCCGGGCAAAAGTGGCTGATGATGTAGTGTCTGCGCTGATAGCGATGGTTCCGCAGTTCGAGGCCCGCGGTGTTCCAATCCGCGATATGATGCGCAAGACGTTCAAGCCATTGATTGGTGCATCCATCGACAACATCATAGCCGGGCGTGCTCCGATGCCGTCTGAGCAGGTCTACAAGACCATTGGCTCCGGCGCTGCTATGGATGTCGCTGAGAACGTGGACACAGAGGGGGTCGGCACAGAGCAGATGGGCTCAGCCCGCCGCCGTGCCAGTGGCAAGATCACGCACAAGAAGCTGGATCAGTTCTACGCAAACGTCGAGAAACTGCTCGAGGATGTGGCGGGCTATTCGACCGCAACTGAATCGGATTCGGCTTTCGATATATACTCCACCAAGATAGAGAAGCCGGTGAAGGCAGAAGCTCAGCCAGCGAAGAAGGCGAAGCCAGTGGTTAAGAAGGCTGAGCCTACTCCGACGAAGAAGACCACTGAGTCGAAGAAGGTAGAGGAGGCAAAGAAGCGTGCGCAGGAAAAGAAAGCTGCAGCCAGACGAGAGAAGGAGGCAGCCAGAACAGCTGCTGAGGAGTCCCTTGCTGAAGCGAAGCGCAAGGAGAAGGCGAAAGCTGAAGAAGCCGCGCAGACGAGAGCGAAGTACGAAGCCGAGCCTTTTGCCGAGGCTGAACCAACTCTGCCGGCAAATCTCCACGGGGTGATGGTTGAAGTTCCTGCAAAGGTAGAGGGGACTGACGAGATCCACATGATAACGGTACCTGCCAGGGAGGCGCTGGACTATGATGCGAAAAGGATTGCTGTTCTGAAACAAGTCATTGGGTGTTTGCTGAAGTGAGACGGATACCTAAAGCTGCTGTAGAGAAGAAGCGCGAGCCAGAAGCTCAGCAGGCACCCGTGCAGGACATTGCTGCTGCGGTTGCGCAGTCTGTAGCTGAGGCAATGCCGTCGGCCCAGCCACTACATATGGACGTGGATCTGGAACCGGTGCTCGGCATGCTTCAAAAGCTGGAACTGCACCTGGCAATGCAAAACGAAGTGGAGTTGGTAGTGAAGCGAGATCCTAATACGCAGCTCATTTCCTCCTTGATAGTCAAAAGAAATGGTACGGTAAATTGATATGCGCGAATCATCAGCTGTGGACCTTGCAGTACTCCACAAACAGGTAGAGTATCTGGAAAAGGAGCTCAGAGAGAATGAACAGCATTACAAGAAGCAACTGGATCAGATCACACAGGAAACCCGCCGTCGAATTGCGGCGCTCGAGGAGAAGTCCAACCTTCTGGAGTCGCGCATCCGACTTGGTAAAGGGGTTTTTATTGGGATTTTCTTTACCCTTGGTGGTCTTGGGCTTGTTGCTTTTGATAAGGTACGCGCTATTATAACCACATTGAGGAGCCTACTATGAGGTTCGTAGTATTATTTGTTGTGTTGATGACAGTAGCCCATGCAGCAGAGCGCGAGACCTACTACTCAGGCCGCTATTGCAATGCCTGGGGCGGACAACCAACAACGCTGCCGTCCGGTATTCGCCCGGACTGCGAAACCGAGTTCGCCGTTGTCGAATTCGATTGGGCCAAGAGGCCGAAACATTACGAGTGCATCGGCCAGGCTCTGATCTACTCCGCGCAGACCGGAAAACTGCCCGTCTGCGCCTTGTTGTACCGCAACCCATCGGAGCGCGAATTCGCCGACCGCGTTACCGGATACATCCAGCAATCCGGCGTTACCGTGAGAACACTACCAGCAGGGGCAAACCAATGAGCAAAATCATACTAGAAGTCGGTGGGAGAGAACTAGAGCCGATGACTCTTGAGGAGGCGAAGCAGTTGTTTATCGCCTTGCAAGAGCTGTTCGGCGATAAAGGCCCGTCCATTGAGCCGTCTCGTCAGCCGCTCACTCCATACCCGCAGGTGCCAACGCGCGGTCCTTATTGGTATCCGATTATCACCCGCGGCGATTCATCTTCTCTGAGGGCAAACCAATGAGCAAGAAGCCGACCAAGAAATTCAAAGGCGTGTTTACGCATGAGGTGTGGGATTACCGCCTCTCGACCGCCGTGCCGACGATCTACCGCCAGGGCACTTGGCAGGTTGCAATCGAAAGCAAAGGCCCAGCGCGTGAACCGCTCGAAGTCTACGATACAGGCATCCCGGTCGAGCCGGACGATATTCATGACCGGGAAAAAATCGCCGTCTGTTTCGAGTGGCTATACAAGCAGCGCGACAAATATGCGCTCCCTGACATCGAGGAACGCAAGCCCATCGTGCGGGCGCTACGGGAACTTGACCAAAAACGAGCCGAGCTTGAGAAAAGTCTGGAGGAACTGAAATGACTGTCCATCGCTCAACGGCCTACCGCGACGCGAAAGCCAACATCGACATCAGCCAGATCGGTCCATCCGCGCAGGTGCAGGTGCGCTCTGGCGTGAACGCGACTACCGGAGGCCAGGGCACACTGCTCGCCCAGCTCACCGGAGACGCCACAGCCTGGGGTGTAGTGTCCAATGGTGTAGTTACTGTGAACCCGATCACCGAGGACAGCAGCGCTGACGCTACTGGAACCGCCGGCCATTACCAGATCAACACCAGCGCGGGGGTATTCGTCGAATCCGGACTGCTCGACGGCACTGACGGGATGACCATCGACAACGCCAGCATCACCGCCGGCCAGGTGGTGCGCCTCAACGGCCCGTGGACGCGCACGGAGTTCGGAGCGTAACCCGTGACCATCCCCAGCTCAGGCAATCCGATAACTATTGCCATGCGCGCCGGACCCGGCGGGGTGCTTGAGCATGTTCCGCCTACCGGCGACACGACTGCGCCAGTAGTCACCCCACCATCGGATACCGCAATCCAGTTTGCCAATGGCGGCGCGGGGCTGGCGCACAATGACCCGGCGCTGCAATCGTGGTTGTCCCAGGCGTCTGCTGTTGATGAGACGGATGGCGCAGTTACGGTCAGCAACAATCTGACGGCCTACGCCGACCCATTGCCTGCTGGATCAGTAACAATCCAATTCAGCGCGACCGATGCTGCAGGGAACACCGGCACGGCGACGGCAAATCTGACGGTCTCCGAACAAGCCCCCGCAGGGGCGTGGCAGCTCGCTGGAGATGGCGTATCCGCAGACTCGCATTGGGTGGCGGCTAAGATGCCGATGCACCCTGTTTACCCAAGGCCGGATTCAGAGACTCAGGCCCATGCTCGCCATCGCTGGGCGCATCCTGATTTCCGCTACGAGATCCCAATCGGTGTCCAGGGAGGAGCTTGGCCTTTCAAGTATGAAATCATCAATGGGCCATCGGGTGCCACCATTGGCCAGTATTACGGCGATCCTGATTATGGCGTGGTCAAATGGACACCTATCAACGGGGATAGCGGAACCAAAAGTTTCACGGTTCGTGTTACAGACCAAGAGCTGAATACCGTTGATCTGACTTGGACTACCACGATTGACGCCAATCAATTTGTCTTTGTGGATGCCGCCGCAGCATCTACGGGAAGCGGAACAATCACCAGCCCGCTCAAAACGTTTGCGGATTGGTACAAGGGCGATGTTGATGCCACAGACGCCACTTACCATAACAAGATCATCGTATTCCGCAGCGGAAATTACTCTGCCACCGGATCGGCTGCTAACTCAGGGAATGTTCGACTGGAGTCCGCGTATAAGACTATATCGTTTATAGGCTACCCCGATGCAATTGTTAACATTGATTGCTCAACGGCTGTATTTTTCACTGCGGATGGTGGAATGTCAGATCTGTTCGTAGGGAATCTCCGATTCAACAACGCTCGAGCAGATGTCGCCAATTCGCATTTTTGGTGGATAGGTAGCACTCCAGAGCGCGTCACCTTCTGGAATAATGTTTTCGACTCACTGGGCAATGGCACATCAGGAGGTGACAATCCTTGTGGCATTTTCATGTCCGATACTAGCACAGACAAAAATAATTTCCTTATTAAAGGTAATACTTTCCAGAACTTTACGAATGACGGCCCGAACGGCTCGTTCGTAGATATGTACCGTGTTTATTATGTACTGATTGAAGAAAATCTGATGCAAAATAGTACGCCCGAATACGGACTGTGGGCAAAAGTCACTAAGGCCTATGTAACAATCCGCGCCAACATGCTGGAGAATGTACGCGCCGGAATCAATCTATGGTATGGGGATGCCGCACCTGGTACTCCGCACGACCATGAGGTGTGTTGGAACAAGGTGACAATAGACCCGGTCTGGGGCACAAATACCAGGACTTTCTTAGTCATGGGAGACGCACCTAGTTCTATAAACTCTGGCCACTATAATACATTTATATATAGAAATACCTTTGTTGGTGGGGCCTCAACAACACAATCTGTAGGCGACGACCCATATTATACAGATGGGAATGTTATTATTAGTAACAACTTGAGGGTTTGGAGAACAAATGAGCAGAAAACAGATATCCCAAATTTGACAGGCGGCATGAACTCTGGAATAACCGATAGCGTTGGCAACCTTTCAGGCAATAGTCGTAGAGAATTTTACGGTATAGTCGGCCATGAAATAAGTGACTCTTATACACTCAGACCTAAACCACCGGCCATAACCGTTAAATGACAATACACTACACCTTGAGGTTGCTATGTAAGGCGCTGGCCATCGAGATTGATACCTCGCTGCCCAGTGCCCGACTGGTTCGGGTATTTGAGCAACTGAAGGCAGAGCGCGGCTTGCCGGATGTGCTGCGCACCGACAACAGCCCGGAGTTTCTTGGTGAATGCTTTACCCGCTGGTGCCATGAAAACGGGGTGATGATCGACTACATCGAACCAGGCAAACCGAATCAGAATGCTTACATAGAGCGGTTCAACCGCAGCTACCGGACCGAGGTGCTCGATACCTGGCTATTCAGGGATCTTGATGAAGTCAGGGAGATCACCTGGGCCTGGATGCTCGAATACAACGAGGAACGAGATCACGACAGCCTCGACGGGATGACACCCATTGAGGCCCTTGAAAACGCCAAAGTCTCTACTTTTGAACTGTCCACTTGACGGGGAAGCTTACGTCTACAGCAGAAGCTGTACCTGCGGAGGCAGACCTTTCTTTTCGGTATCCACCCGACTCAGGCAGTTCAATACCCGCTCCGGTGCGATGCCCGAGGCCACCAGTTGCTTCTTGACCCAGGCGGCTCGTTGTTCGGCTAGGTCGAACAAGGATTGCTTGAGTTTTTCGTCGTCGGCAGGCGGGGTTTTCTTCTCTTTTGCGGCCTGCTCCTTCCGCCGTTGCAGCAGGGCCTCCCGGTCGCTGGTCGAGGCCAGTCCACAGGCCTTGATCTTCAGACCGGGTCGCTTCTTCATCAGCTCGATGACCTTGTTCAACAGCGCCTGCTGGCCTTCGGCCAGCTCCAGGCTGCCGGGCTGGAAGGTCA
>Ga0256832_1000070_pt1 | contig 58994 bp, 51 predicted proteins | sample 134614metaG_FD_190534 | JGI IMG/M metagenome (GOLD analysis project Ga0256832, IMG submission 190534) | Hydrothermal vent microbial communities from Lau Basin, Pacific Ocean - 134-614 | ecosystem: Environmental > Aquatic > Marine > Hydrothermal vents | place: Pacific Ocean: Lau Basin | collected...
CAAGGCGGGAGCTGGTGGTACCGGGCTTTGGCTTTTCAACCAGTCTTTTTACCCTGTAAACGCCAGGCTCCACCTCTTCTCCCTCTGCTATGCCGTAGCGCTCCACCTCTTCCTCTGCCACCTCCTGCACGGCAACAACCGCCTCCTGGTGCTTTTCAAAGACCTTGAGCATCTGGTAGACACAGGGTTCTTCTGCCTCAACAAGGTCATCTCCGAGACAGACCACAAAGGGCTGATCTCCCACCACCTGCTCGGTTACGTGTACGGCATGCCCCAGGCCAAGGGGCCTTTTCTGGCGCACTGAAACCACTTCTATCAGGTTTGATATCTGGCGCACCTGGTTCAAAAGGTCAAGCTTACCCTTTTGGGCCAGGAAGGTCTCAAGCTCGAAGGAGTAGTCAAAGTGATCCTCTATGGCGGACTTCCCTGAGGCGGTGACCAGCACCACCTCCTTTATTCCAGAGGCCACCACTTCTTCCACTATGTACTGTATGGTTGGCCTGTCCACCACGGTAAGCATTTCCTTGGGAATGACCTTTGTTGCAGGAAGGAACCTGGTTCCAAGGCCTGCAACGGGAATCACCGCCTTCTTTGGGAGCATGAGACCTCCTTTCTTCTAGTCTTCCAGGGTGGAAGTGTCTCCAAGTTCAAGCCCAAGCTCCTGGGCCTTAAGCAGCCTTCTCATTATCTTGCCTGACCGGGTCTTTGGAAGCTTGTCGGTAAATTCCACCTCTTTGGGTGTTGCAATGGGGCCAAGCTCGTGGCGCACGTGCTGGATTATGGTCTTTTTAAGGCCTTCTGACGGCTCCTTTCCTGCCCTTAAGACAACGAAGACCTTTATGTTTTCTCCCTTAATGGGGTCTGGAAGCCCAATGGCAGCCGCCTCGGCAACGGCCGGATGGCTCACCAGGGCATTTTCCACGTCTGCAGTGCCTATCCTGTGGCCGGCAACGTTCAACACGTCATCGGAACGCCCAAGGACCGAGAAGTACCCCTCTTCGTCGCACACTGCCACGTCCCCTGTAAAATAGGTACCAGGGATGATATTCCATATCTCCTCATATCTCTTTGGGTCTCCATAGATGGTCCTCATCATGTAGGGAAGAGGCTGACGAAGAATGAGGTTTCCGCCCTTCCCAGCAGGTACGGGGTTGCCCTTCTCATCAACCACGTCTGCAACCACGCCCGGCATGGGCTTTCCGCACCTTCCAGGCTTGTTGGCCATGGAAGGCATGGTTCCAAGAATGGGGGAGGCCACCTCGGTCTGCCAGAAGTTGTCTATGCAGTGGCCGTTGTTGTTGAGTATCACCTCCTGGGCAAAGCTCCATGCCTCGGGGTTAAGGGGTTCTCCCGCACAGGCGATTATCCTGAGGGTAGAGCGGTCAAACTTTTCTATGTGCTCCTTGCCAAAACGCATGAACATCCTGAGTGCCGTAGGCGCTGTAAACATGACTGAAACCCCGTACTTTTGCACCTTCTCCCAGATTACACCCGGGTGTGGATAGTCTGGTGCGCCCTCCCTCATAAGCACCGTGGCCCCTGCAACCAGAGGGCCGTAGACAATATAGGAATGGCCAACTATCCAGCCTATGTCTGACGTGGACCAGTAAACGTCCTTGTCCTTTACGTCAAAAAAGGCCCTTGTGAGATAGTAGGTGCCCACCATGAAGCCCCCATGAACGTGAACCACGCCCTTAGGCTTGCCGGTTGTGCCTGAAGTGTAGAGGATGAAGAGCGGGTCTTCAGAGTCCATTATCTCAGGCGCACAGTGGTGGCTCTGGGCCTCAAGGAGCTCCCAGAAGTCATCCTCCCATTCACTGAGCTCGATTTTTGGCTCCTGGCGCCTTAGCACTATTACGCTTTCCACGTATTCAAGCCCCTGCAGGGCATCATCCACCACTGCCTTAAGGCGCACAACCTTTCCGCGGCGAAAGCCCACGTCTGCGCACACCACTGCCTTTGCCTTGCAGTCTTCGATGCGGGAGCGAAGGGCCCCAGCCCCCATTCCTGCATACACCACAGAGTGTATGGCACCTATCCTTGCACATGCAAGCATTGCTATTGCACCTTCTATTGTGAGGGGCATGTAGATGACTACCCTGTCGCCCTTTTTTACGCCCTTTGACTTGAGCCCGTTGGCAAACTGGTTGACCCTGTCCCTGAGCTGGCCGTAGGTGGCCGTCAGCTCCTCTCCCTCCTCGGAAAGCCAGATGAAGGCCACCTTGTTGCGCCTCCATGACTCGGCGTGGCGGTCAAGGGCGTTCAATGTGATATTGGTCTTACCATCCACGAACCACCTGTGGTTTGGGATGTCTATCTCCCGAACCTTGGTCCAGGGCTCAAACCACTGGAGTTCGGATGCTATCTGTCCCCAGAAGCCCTCAGGGTCCCTGATGGAGTATGCATATACAGAGTCGTAGTCCTTTATAAAGGCCTCGTCCTTAACTCGCTGGGGTGGCTCTATCTTCTGGCTTATCTTGGTTAGTGCCTGGATCTGGGAATCAAAACCGGTTGACACGTCCTCTTCCTCCTTTCAGAATGTGCGTGATAGACTGGTACTGAAAATCAACAAAAGTTTATTACCAAGAAAGGCCCAATACAAGCATTTTAGCCTCTTTTGATCTCCTATGCCAAATATATTGCCTTGACTTTTCCCCAATAAGTCGCACTATTATGGTCGTTTAAACCGAAACATCAGGAGAGATTATATGTCTGAAAGCAAGTGCAGCAGTTGCAACGTGGAAGGGTGCAAATCCAGGGGTAATCCCGAGGCAGAAAAGGTCTGTCTGGACCATATCAAGAACAAGCTGGTAATCCTTTCTGGTAAGGGAGGAGTTGGAAAGAGCACCGTTGCCGCAAACCTGGCCATCGCCCTGGCAGAAAAAGGCAAGAAGGTTGGGCTTCTGGATGTGGATGTCCACGGCCCGAGTATTCCAAGGATCATGGGTCTTAAGGGCCAGAAGGCAAAGCTCAAGCCTCCCTGGCTGATACCGGTAAAATGGAGCGAGAACCTCAAGGTTATCTCACTGGGCTTTCTTCTTCCAGACGACAACGAGGCCGTGATATGGAGGGGGCCTGTCAAGGGCAGCCTCATCAAGCAATTCATTGAAGAGGTTGCATGGGGAAACCTGGATTATCTTGTGGTTGACTGCCCTCCAGGCACAGGTGATGAGCCCCTTTCCGTGCTCCAGATACTGGGGGAGGACGCCAAGGCGGTTATTGTGACCACGCCCCAGGCCGTCTCCATTGACGATGTCAGAAGGTCTATAACCTTTTGCAACAAGGTGGGTAATCCCGTTGCAGGCATCATAGAAAACATGAGTGGTTTCGTGTGTCCAAAGTGCTCTGAAACCGTGGATATCTTTGGAAGCGGAACCGGAGAGAAGCTCGCCCGCGAAACAGGCATACCCTACCTCGGTGCCATTCCCTTGAGCAAGGATATAGCCCAGTCTGGGGACGTGGGAAAGGCCCTTAGTGAGCTCCCAGAGGATCATCCTGTCAAAAAGGAGCTAGGCAAGATAGTGGAAAGGCTTCTTTCCTGAGTTTTCCAGGGAGGTTTTTGAAATAAGGCTCCAGAAATTCCTTGCCCATGCAGGGGTCTGTTCCCGCAGAAAGGCAGAGCAGTACATCAGGGAAGGCAGGGTCGCTGTGGATGGCAAGGTGGTTACAGAACTTGGGACTAGGATTGACCCTGAAAAAAACCAGGTAACCTTTGATGGCCATCCGGTTGCCCTTTCAGAAGGGCATACCTATCTCATGCTCAATAAGCCCCCAGGTTTCTTGACCACCCTTTCCGACCCATACGGACGTCCAACCATCAAAGACCTGATCAAAGGCCAGGTAAGAAAGAGGGTGTATCCAGTGGGAAGGCTTGACAGGGACAGCCAGGGGCTCCTTCTTCTTACTGACGACGGTGAGCTGTCCCACAGGCTTCTTCATCCAAGATACAAGGTATCCAAGAAGTACATGGTAACCGTGCAGGGGCACCCTTCAAGGGATGTGATCAAAAGGATGGAAAAGGGCGTGGAGATCGCTCCCGGCCAGGTTACCCAGCCCTGCAAGGTCAGGCAGGTGGGAAAGAGGAAGAGGCAGGCCATTTTTGAAATCGTCTTAAAGGAGGGAAGGAAGAGGCAGATAAGGTACATGTTCAGGGCCATGGGATACCGGGTGGATCGGCTCGTAAGGACGGAAATGGGTCCACTCAGGCTTGGCGATCTTGAAAGTGGAAGGGTAAGGAGCCTTACGCCACAGGAGGTGTCTGCCCTTAGACAGGCCGCAGGTCTGGATAGTGAAAAAGCGTTAGCCCATTGAGTTACAGTCATTTGATGCAAAAAAATCTTCTCTACAGCCTCCAGACGTAGTATAAAAAAAGTTTATTTTTGGGCTTTCAGGGTATTTTTTCTGCCAAGGCAGGCCTGTTTTTCATAAATAATTTGATCAAATGAATTTGATTACGTTTTGGGACTCAGCATGACAAAAAAGACGATACTAGGGATCTTTCGGGAAAGGTCCCATTCGCCCCAAAGGGAGTTTGACGACGAGGCCATACTCAAGGAGACGGCAAGGGGGCTTTGTTCCAGGCTCGGCCTTGAAATCCCCCTTCTTCATCCAGAGGAATTTCTTGAAACGGGCCTTGACGTCAAACCCGACCTCATCTTTTTCATGTGCGAGGAAGAGCCGTGCCTTAACAAACTGAGACATATACAGGAAACCATGGGATGTACCCTCGTTAACACGGTTAGGGCCGTGGAGAATACCTTCCGGCAAAGAATGCTCGAGATACTCTCCAAAGAGGATTTTTTCCCAGAAAGTCAGATAGTTTGCACCATGGATGCGGCCCTGGAAGATATTTATGGGGAAGTCTGGATAAAGCGAGGAGACTTTCATGCCATAGAGGAAGATGACGTGATATTTGCCAGGGATAAGGATCATGTGAGGACGGCCCTTGAGAGATTTTCAGGCCGCGGCATAAAAAATGTGGTTATTCAAAAGCACGTTCCCGGGGACATTATCAAGTTTTATTCGGTAACCGGCGTTGAGGATGACAGAGAGTACTGGTTTAAGTGGTTCTATCACAAGGATCAGGACCTTAAAGGTTATGAGTTTTCAAAGGATGAGCTTCGAAACAAGTGCCTAAGGGCGGGAAGGCTCATGGAGCTTGAAATCTATGGCGGCGATGCCATCGTCCGTCCCGATGGCAGGATATACGTGATTGATGTTAACGCATGGCCAAGCTTCGCCCTTTTCAGGAAGGAGGCTGCCGAGGCCATTTGCTCTCTTATAGAAGACAGGCTTTTTGCCAGAGGCAGCGCCTTTTCACAGGAGAGGGCCAGCCAGGAGGCGGGTGTCTTCAGCCCTACACCATGAGTGAAAGGAGATCTGGACAGTGTCCTTAGATTTTAGTCAGTTCAGGGTTCCTGGGCCAATTTCCAAGGAGCTTTTTGAAAAGGAGTCTCGTTACATGGCCCCAGGTCTCCAGTCAATTGGCCTTTTTTCCAGGATCGTTGTTAAGCAGGCAAAGGGTGTATGGGTGGAGGATGTAGACGGAAACAGGTACATAGACTTTACTGCAGGCATAGGTGTGGGAAGTCTTGGCCATGCACATCCCCACTATGTAAAGGTCCTGTGTGATCAGGTGGCAAGGGCAAATTTTGGAAGCTTTTCAAGCGAAAACAGGGTGGAATTTTTGAGCCTTCTAGCATCCATCACCCCAGAGGGCCTTGATGCTGCGCAGATGTATTCAGGTGGGGCCGAGGCGGTTGAGGCCGCCCTGAGGCTTGCCAAGTCTGTTACCCATAAGTACGAGTTTTGTGCCTTCTGGGGAGGTTTTCACGGAAAGACAGGGGGCGTCCTGGGCCTCCTTGGGGACACAAGTTTCAAGAGGGGGCTTGGCCCCATGATGCCGGGGCTCTACCTTCCGGGCCCATACGCCTACTGTTACAGGTGCAGCCTTGGCCTGAAGTATCCCGAGTGCGGCTTCGGCTGCCTCGAATTTTTCCGTGAGGGCATTCGGAGGCAGACCTGCCAAAACATTGCGGCCATACTGGTTGAGCCAATCCAGGGTACTGCTGGTAACGTGGTTCCTCCGCCAGGTTTCATAGAGGCGGTTTCAGAGCTTGCCAGGGAATTTGACGCCCTTTTGATAGCAGACGAGATGATAACTGGTTTTGGACGTACAGGAAGGATGTGGGGAGTGGAACGGGATGGAATCATTCCAGACGTTATGACCCTAGGAAAGGGAATTGGAAGCGGCTTTCCCCTGAGTGTGCTTGTAAGCTCCATGGAGATGGCAAGAGCAAAGCCCTTTGGAAATCCAAGTGGCAGTTCATCCTCCTACGGCGGAAACCCCATGGCTGCTGCAGCAGGAAGGGCCGTAATCGAGGTGATTTTAAAAGAAAATCTTGTTGAAAATGCAAGACGCATCGGGGCCCTAATGAAGAAGAGGCTTCTTGAGCTTAAGGAGGAAAGCCCCTATGTGGGAGACGTTCGCGGAGAAGGTCTCATGATAGGTGTTGAGCTTGTGGCGGACAAAAGGACAAAGGAGCCCCTTTCAAAGGAAAAGACCAGGAGGCTCTTTCACGATTGCCTTGACCGGGGGCTGATATCCATGTGTTACACCCACAACATAAGGATAAATCCGCCCCTAATCATTAACGAAGACGAGGCCATGGAAGGGTGTGAAATCCTGAAAGAGGCCCTCAAATCCCTGGAGTAAAATTTAAGCCAAATTCATATTGGTTTTATGGTCTTAAAAGGTGCAATAATAGGTTTTGGCCACATTGCGGCAAACGGCCATGTTCCTGCATACAAAAACTGCAGTGACGTGGAAATTTGTGCCGTCTGTGACAGCTGTGTTGAGAGACGCTCAATAAATGACAGGCTTTTAAATGGCAGCAGGTTCTACACCTCTATTCAAGAGCTATTTGAAAAGGAATCCATTGATTTCGTTGATGTTGCCACTCCCCCTGCCATGCACTCTGGTTTTATCCTGGAGGCCCTTTCACGGAAAAAGCATGTACTTTGTGAAAAGCCATTGGTTCTTGGCTCAAAAGAGCTTGTTCAGATTCGGGAAAAGATAGAGGAAAGCCATTGCCAGGTGGTTACCGTGCATAACTGGCGATATTCCCCAATCATGCAGGAGATATCCCGTGTGGTAAGGGGAGGGAGGCTTGGGGAACCCCTTGAGGTAGAGTATCTGGTTACCAGGGTGAAACCATCCATTGCCGTATCGGAAGGGAATGATGAAAACAACTGGAGGCTTGACCCTAAGGTTGCAGGTGGAGGAATCCTGGTTGATCATGGCTGGCATGCCTTTTACCTGGTGAACGAATGGGTTGGAGAGGAGCCGGTTGCCCTTGAGTGCAGGCTGGAGAACAGGAAATTTCACCAGATACCTGTAGAGGATACGGCAGAGGTTCTCCTTTTTTACGCTTCTGGCGCAAGGGCAAGACTCTTTTTTACCTGGGCCGGAAAGAGGCGGGAAAATGTGGTGAAGATTCGGGGAGAGCTTGGAAGCCTTATCTGCCCGGACAGGAGCATACAGGTAGAAAACGGCTCAGGTTCATACTCTGTAAAATTTGAAGAGGCCCTGTCCGAAGGGTCCCACCATCCAGAATGGTATTCAGGTGTGCTTGAAGAGTTCCTGAGGGAGGTCAGGCAAGAATCCTTTGCAGGACGAAACTTCAAGGAGGCTGCCTCCTGCCTGAACATACTTGAGCACTGCAAGAAGGCCTACAAACAGAGAGGGCGCGTTGATATCCTGCCCATTTTTCAGGAAAACTAAGGTGAGATGAAGGTCCTTTTTTGTGTTCCTGCACAAGATCAGGAAGGGCTTCTAAAGGCGAAGCTCGCAGGCCTTCACCTTTGGGAAAGGCTTTATCACCATGCAAAAAAGGCAGGCATGCACCCTGTGTTTGTCATTAGAAAAGAAAGTGCACTTACCAGGGCGATACCGCCTGAGTCAGTGGCCACAAATTTTAATGACCTTCCCTGCAAGTCCACTGAGAGGGTGGTGGTTTCAGATCCGTCCTTTCTTCCAACAGTTGGTTGCCTAAAGAGACTTTCTCAAACGTCCGTTTCAGAAGCGGAGTTTATGGACCTTGGAGGGTGTGTCCTTTTCCTTCCGTCTAAAGGCTGTTTTGAGCTTGAAAGGCTTTTTGGAGCAGAGGGGTTTCAACGGCTCAAGGACTTTCTGTCCACTTTTCTAAGGCCAGTAAGGGCAAGGTGTGAAAAGGGGGAGCTTTTGCCAGTAGGGACGGAAAAGGAGAGAAAAAAGACGCAGAAGCTCCTCTTTAAGGCCCTTATCAAGGAGACAGAGGGCTTCATGTCAAGGTATGTTGAAAGGCCCATATCCCTTTTTATTTCAAAAAGGCTTGCCGAAACCTCCATTACCCCCAATCAGATAACCGTCATCTCCACCATCATAGGGCTTGTGGGCGCCTTTTTCATCTCCTTGGGCCAGGGATTCTGGCAGGTTGCCGGAGCACTTCTTTTCCTTGCACATTCCATCATAGACGGATGCGACGGGGAGATAGCCAGGATAAAATTCATGGAAAGCAAGTTGGGCGGGGTCCTTGATTTTTGGGGAGACAACCTTGTTCACGCCGCGGTCTTCTGGGCCATTGGCCTTGAGTGGGCCATGAGAACAGGCTCCACCTATCCCCTGTATCTTGGCGCGGCAGCCGTTTTTGGAACGTTACTGTCTGCATCCATTGTCTACTTCTCCACCATGACCAAGGCCAAGGAGGGGCCTCTGTACACGTCGGTTTCAGACTCTTCCAAAAAGGGCAGGGTGGTAAAGATAGCCGATTTTCTTTCCAGAAGGGATTTTATATATCTCGTGGTTATACTGGCCTTTTTCAATCACCTGGACTGGTTTTTGGTGGCCGCGTCCATTGGAAGCATCATTTTTGCTGGGGTTCTGCTGTGGATAAGGCTCAGGGGTTGAAGTCCTGGTCTTCCTTCCCGTCCAGGTCTCTTTCAATGACCTTTCCGGTTTCCTGATCCCGCATGAGGACCTTGACCCGTTCCTCTGCAGCCTCAAGGATTTTTGCACATTTTCTCGATAGCTCCATGCCCTCTTCAAAGAGGTTAACTGCCTCTTCCAGGGGGATATCCTGTCTTTCCAGTTTTTCAACCAGCTCCTGGAGCCTTTTGATACCCGTTTCAAAATCCAGTTTTTTGTCGTCTCTATCCCTTTTGTTTTCTTCCATGGCAGACAATGGCTTCCCTTTCCGTCACTATGTAATCCATAAACTGGTCGTGTGGAGCAACCGGTATCTCATTATCAAGGACCTGGAAGGAAAAGGCAAGTGCTATGCGCACAGCCTTAGGGGCATCCTTTGAAAGGAAACGGTCGTAAAACCCTCCGCCATAGCCGAATCTCCCCCCTCTCCTGTCAAAGACGCTTCCTGGCACTATGACAACATCCAATTTTTCAGGCTTAACCCTATGACACCTGGCTGGATCAGGCTCCATTATGGAAAATGCTCCGGGAATGAGTTGCTCAAAGGATTCAACAAGATAACATTCAAGTTTTTTCCGGGCTACCAGGGTCCGGGGCAGGGCTACTGGTTCACCCGCATCCAAACGTCTTTTTATCAAGGAGTGTGTGCCTACCTCGCTTCTAAAGGAATAGAAGAGAAGCGGAAGCCTTGAGCCAGAGTAAGGAGGCAAGGTCAGGAGCTTTTCGTGGACCTTCTTGCTAAGATTCTTGATTTCGGCAGGAGAAAGGAGGTCCCTTTTTTTAAGGATTTCCTTTCTGAGATCCAATGTGAATGTCCCTGGCTGGTGCAGTAAACTAAAGGCTTTGGCCAGGAACGAAGAATATTCGCATGCAGGAAGAGCGTTTTATGGTCCTTCTGCTCCAGACGGGTCTGCAGTTCTTGTCACGGAATTGGATGTTTCTGCCACTTGGGAGTGATTTCACCGATCTGGCAACAAGATAAAGGCCACCGTCAGTGCCATAAAATTTTGAACCAACAACACGAACCGTCATGCCAGGGGAGAGTTTCATGTGGATGCGTTCCACAAACCATCTGGGTGCTGTAATTACCCGAAATGATCTGGAATTTGATTCCATAACAAAACACTTAAGGCCCCTGAATTCGCATCCACCGGGCTTAAGAACAGTGCCTGAAATTATTATTTCCGTATTTTCGTCATATCCTACCATATCCTGGCCCGCATGTGCCGAACAGACTATCAAGAAAGAAGCTAGAAGTACGAATGTCACAACGTTGCCAGTCTTTTGCATAAACAGCATTCCTCTCCCTGTAGACAAATTTGTTTTAGTTATGCATCTAACGTGCCGTTGTTGGCCCTTGGTGGCCTTCTACTGTAAGGGTAACTTTATCCCATGATGAAGTAAGGCGCTGCTTTTTATTTTTTTGTTCAATTTCAAACGGTTAAGGGCCGTTGGGAGCCTTTTGTCGTATTTTTAATGGCCCGCACATGGCCTCATGTGCTTTATGCGCATAATTTGCACCATGTGCATAATTTACACATTCTCTGTGTGCAAACTTTGCAGATTGTTAGAGGACCCAAGGCTCTTCGTTCGGAAGAGGGGTTGCATCCAAAGACCGGTTTTGCCGGTGGGCAGTGGATGTTTTTGTAGGAGTTTAGAGACATTTAGAAGATTTGAGACCTTCAGAAAGGGCTGGAGGCGGTGTTTTTTTAAGAGAATGCCGTTTTTTTGTTAATTTCCCCTGAAAAAAGACAAAAAAAGAAGGCCTTCTTCTAGGAGGTATCAGAAGGCCTTCGGGGAGAGGAGGGTTGGGAGGGATAGGGAGTTTTTGCTATGTTTATTTTTTATTAAGCAAACGCTGTGCCAACTTCAGGTCTTTTCTGTTTGCTCTATTTACGAGATGATAATGCAAACAGCCTGCCACTTTTTATTTTCTTTTTTTATAACCATATTTTTTTATCTTATATTGCAAAGTTCTCAGGGAAATTCCAAGGATATCGGCAGTTTTTCTCCTGTGGCCGTTGGTCATTTTAAGGGTCTTCTCTATTGCCTCTCTTTCAATCTCTTCAAGTTTCTTAAGTTCAGCACCCTTGTCTCCATTGGAAGTGGTTGAAGTGGAGTCAGAACCTGCAAGATCTATAAAGGATAAGTCCTCCGGCCTCAAAAGCTCCTGTTTTTCATCTGCCAGAATTACTGCCCTTTCAATGGCGTTGTAAAGTTCCCTGATGTTTCCTGGCCACTCATAGGACATTAAAAGCTCCAGGGCCTTGGGTGAGATTTTATCCATGCGTTTGCCCATCCTGGCGCTAATATTTTGAAGGAGGTAGTTGCCAACCGTTTCAATGGCATCCTCCCTCTTCCTTAGCGGAGGCAGTTCAATGGGGAATACGCTCAACCTGTAGTACAGGTCCTCCCTAAAGGTCTTATCCTTGATGCGGGCCTTAAGGTCCTGGTTAGTGGCGGCGACAATTCTTGCATTGGTGGTAAGGGTAATTGTGCCGCCAACCCGTTCAAATGCCTTTTCCTGGAGTATACGAAGAAGCTTGGCCTGGGCTGAAAGGGGCATCTCGCCTATTTCGTCAAGGAATATGGTCCCGTCCTGGGCAAGCTCAAACTTTCCCTGTTTTGTCTTTATGGCCCCTGTAAAGGCCCCTTTTTCATGGCCGAAAAGCTCTGATTCTATAAGGGTTTCTGGTATTGCAGCACAGTTAAGCTCCACGAAGGCGCCCTTCTTGTTGCTAAGCTGGTGAATAACCTTGGCTATGAGACTCTTTCCAGTACCGCTTTCTCCATGGAGCAGTATTGTGGCCTCTGTGGCTGCAACCCTTTGTATCTGCTGCCACACGTCCTTCATACCTGCAAAGATCACGTTGGTGGGTGGAAGGCCATCGGTGAGCTGGCTCTGCCAAAGGGTGTTGCTTCTTATAAGGGTTTGTCTTTCAAGGACCTTTTCCACTGCAAGCCTGAGTTCATCCGGGTTCTTGAGGGGCTTTATCAGGTAATCAAGGGCTCCGCACTTCATGGCCTCTACTGCATTTTCAACAGACGCGTAAGCGGTAAGTATGATAAAGTCTATTTCCGGGGCCTCTTTCTTCACCTTTTTTAATAGATCAATGCCAGACATCTCTGGCATCTTCAGGTCTGAAATAATGAGATTTGGCGCAAAGTTTTTTATTATGGCCAGCGCCTCTTGACCACTATATGCCCCCTGAACCTTGTAGCCTTCTTTCTTGAGGATGCGGCTTGCAAGAAGTACCAGGGATTTTTCATCGTCAACTACCAATATTCTGAAATCTTTTTTTTCCATGGTTTTGTCAGCCTTTTTTCAAGCCATTTTTCTGTTCTGTTAAAACTGTTTATAAATTAGTTAGCATATCTTATGCTATCAAGTTGATGGATTGTATCTTCTTTGTAAATCCAAGCTCCGGCCCCGGTCAGGGAAGAAGACTTGCCGAGGAGATAGAGCAGTATGTCCTGCCTGCCGCGGTTTTCAAGCAGGTGGTTTTTACCGACCCTCGCAGGCTTCATCAGCAGGTCTACTCCTGCGCCAAGGAAAAGGATCTGATTGTAATATGTGGTGGAGACGGCACTGTCAGCTCCATCATTGCACATTTGGTAAATATGGACAAGGTCCCTGCCCTGGCCATTATTCCCTTGGGTACAGGAAATGATGTGGCACGAAGTACGGGCTGGCTGAAAAGCTGGCACGAACTTGGTCTCGACGGCCTTTTCTATGCCATAAAGAAAGGCAAGGTGACGAGTCTGGACGTATGGCAGATGAATATAAAAAAAGGTGACATGGCCATTTCTTATCCCTTTTGCGCCTATGTAGGGATGGGTTATGACGGACGGGTGTGCCAGGAATTTTCAAAGCTTAACCGTTTTTTTATGAAAAGGTCCGTGCCAACTGTAATGAAGAGGCTTCTATACCTGCCTGCCGGAATGAGAATTCTGTATAAAAACCTGTTATATCCTGAGCAGATAAGGTGCACCGTCTCCTATGAAGGGCCCAAGGGGGAAAGGGCAAGTTGTGACACGAGGGTTGGGCAGCTTCTTTTTTGTAACACGGGTTTTTATGCAGGTGGAAGCCTTATTTGCAAGCACTACAGTCTGGAAGACGGGCTTTTGGAGTTTTTTGGGATAAAGGGTTACCTGAGCTACATGCAGCTTCTTTTTGAAGGAAGGTTGCCTGTTGGCAAATCGTCAATACTTCCCATAAGGGCAAGCGGTTTTGAGATAACATTTTGCAGTTCAGCCTATTTCCAGGTGGATGGGGAGCCGGCAGGGGTAATCGAAGGGGGCAGTCAAGTAAATATAGATCTGCTGAGGAGTCTTCCGGTTTTGAAGCCCCTTAAAGACAGGCGTGCAAGAAAAAGACTGAAGGACGCCTCCTTGGAAGGGATCGTGGAGAAAATTTCATCTTCTGCAAGGCCAGCGGTCACGTAATTGGTCCTAAGTGACGATAGGTATTCAAAAGAGCTGTTGAATTTAGCGTCAGATCAGGAGTTGAAGCATGGAAAGAAGAAGGTCTCCCCGCTATCCGGTGAATCTACGGGTCTATTTTCCTGAATACAGTCTTTGGGGTGCCACCAAGAATGTCTCAGTGGATGGCTGTTTTATAACAATTGACAAGAAAATAAACGAGGGTTTCCTGGCTGATATTCTCCTTGAACTTCCAATTATCGGGGTGATTGCACTTAAAGGCTACGTGCATCATACAGGGACAAGTGGTGAAGGGCTTGGAATGCAGTTTGTACAGGTGCGCTTTGCCCAGGAACAGTCTGAATACTATTCCATTTACACCGATTACATAAACCTCCTTCCAGAACATGAAAAAATCCGCCGCAGATACCTTGAAGACGTTCAGAAAGGGCTTATCAAGCTCCAGACCTTCCCTGAAGAGGATTAATAGCCGCCATGCTTGAATTGCCTTCTCAGGTTCCATTGGCAGCACAGGAGCTCTTTGTCTTTCTTTTTGGGTTGTGCATTGGAAGTTTTTTGAACGTCTGCATCTGCCGATTGCCTGAAGGCGAATCCATTTTGTTTCCGCCTTCTAAATGTCCAAACTGTGGTCACCGTCTTTCATGGTGGGAGAACATCCCGTTAATCAGTTACTTGATCCTGCGGGGCAGGTGTTCAGGATGCCAAAAGGGCATATCCTTCAGGTATCCGGTTGTTGAACTTCTCACTGGGCTTGTGGCCCTTTTTCTCTGGCACAGGTTTGGCCCATCATTATCTTTTTTGATCTACTTTGTCTTTTCTTGCAGTATGATCGTTGTCACCTTTATTGATCTCGCCCACAGGATAATTCCTGACGTAATTTCTCTTCCTGGAATCGTCTTGGGCTTTGCAAGCTCTTTTATCTTACCCAATCTGTCATGGCTTGATTCTCTCCTTGGAATAATTGCAGGTGGAGGCATCCTTTACCTGGTAACCTGGGGGTACTATCTGATTACAAAGAAAGTTGGCATGGGAGGAGGCGATATAAAACTTCTTGCCATGATAGGCGCCTTTCTCGGGTGGCAGGCCATTCCCTTTGTAATTTTCTTGAGTGCCTTTACTGGATCGGTAATCGGGATCATTTTCATCCTCATGAAGGGGAAGGGAAGAAACTACCAGATCCCCTTTGGCCCTTTTCTGGCCATGGCTGCTGAGATCCAACTTTTTTTTGGAAAGGACATCGTCTCCCTTTACTATCACCTCTTTTCTTTCCCATCGTAATTTCCGATAAGCATAAAAAATGACACAAGGCATTTCTTTGGGCACAAGATATTAAAAATGGCCAAAAAACGAGTACTGATTATTGACGATGAATTTGAGATAAGGTCCCTTCTGGGCAAGTACCTTGAAAAGATGAAGGGCTACGAGCCAAGTCTTGCCAAGGACCTGGATGAGGGGCTTGCACTGGCGCGCAACAACAACTTTCAGCACATCCTTTGTGATTACTACCTCAGCCCCAATGGCAATGGTACCAGTGGTAGGGAACAGACCGCCACCGAATTCATAAGAAGGGCAAAGGCCGCCGGTATAAATTCCAATATAATTGTCATGTCGGGAAAGGCAGAGGTGGATATGGCAGTCCAGGTCACCAATATGGGTGCAGTGGACTACCTGGCAAAACCCATAACCTTTGCACAGCTGGAATTTGCCTTAAGGAGGGCAGAGGAGCGGGAAAAGCTCTACAAGGAAAACGTAAAGCTCAAGAGGCAGGTTGAGGAAAAATACTCCTTTTCAAGCATTGTTGCCAGAAGTCCGCAAATGGAGCGGATATTCAATGTTATTGAGAAGGTCAAGGATTACAAGACAACGGTTCTTGTTACTGGGGAAAGCGGTACCGGTAAGGAGCTTGTATCCCGTGCCCTCCATTTTAACAGCATACGCAAACACGCCCCTTTTGTTGCCGTAAACTGCGGTGGCATACCGGAAAACCTCCTAGAAAGCGAGCTTTTTGGCCACGTAAAGGGCGCTTTCACAGATGCGGTGCGTTCAAAAAAAGGGCTCTTCGAGGAGGCCCAGGGTGGAACCCTGTTTCTGGATGAAATAGGAGAACTTCCCCTGAGTCTTCAAGTAAAGCTGTTGAGGGTCCTGCAGGAGCAAGAGATACGGCCAGTGGGGGATACCAGGACCATAAAGGTGGATGTGCGCATCGTGGCTGCCACAGCCCGTGACCTTGGCGAGCTTGTCAGACAGGGCAGGTTCAGGGAGGATCTTTTCTACCGCATAAACGTGCTTACCATGGTTATCCCACCTCTCAGGGAAAGACGCGAGGACATCAGGCTTCTCATAGATCACTTCATAAAAAAGTATAATGAGGTCATAAAGCCCAAAAAGGTCACTGGGGTGAGCCCCGAGGCCATGCAGGTGCTCATGAATTACAGATGGCCTGGAAACGTCCGGGAGCTTGAAAACGTCATAGAGCGTGCCCTTGTCCTTACTGAACACGATACAATCCAGCTTGAAGACCTGCCTCTCAACCTTCATTCCATAGAGATGCCTTCCCACACGGAAGAAAAGGGAGAATTCGTACCCGAGACCCTTTCTATTAAGAAAAATGCCAAAAAGCTGGAAAGCAGGCTCATAAGTATTGCACTAGCCAAGACAAAGGGCAACAAGACCCAGGCTGCCCAACTGCTGGAGATAAGCCTTCCTGCCCTTCTTTACAAGATGAAGGAATATGGCCTAACGATGTAGGTGTGAGAGAAACCTCTCTGCCTCTTTGACGTCCTGTAACCGGTCAACGTCTATTACCTTGCCCATATCAATGCCCCTGAAGGGGATACCTGAGTCAAAGAGCCTTGCCAGGAACCTTCTAAGGGCGGGAAACTGTTCCTTTTCTCCGATCATTCTTACCTTTGCAGGAACAAGGTAGACACCACAGGTGACTGCATCTCCGCTTTGTCCCCCAATTTTAATTAAGCGGCCTTCTGCCCCTTCTTTAAGGGTGACAAAAAGGGGCTTTTCGTCATCCACGAACCTGGTGATACCAAGGACAACCTCGTCTTCCTGGTTCTTCGCGGCCTTTTCTGCAAAGGCCCTGAAGGCCCCATCCTGGAAGATGGAATCCACGGTTGTAATAAGGAGTTTTTCTTCAGGTTGACTTTTTTCAAGGAGGCACAGGAAGCTTTCTGCAGAGCTTTTTGTATCGCGGCAGATAATGTCAAATTCCATCTCCGGAAATTTCTTGGCGAGATAGTTTGAACATTCCCTGCAGATGGAATTTCTAAAGATAATCCTTATGCTGTTTATCCCTGCCTTTTTGAACTGGTTGACAGTTCGTCCAAGAAGCTCTTCTCCATTTATCCTTACAAGTGGCTTCGGGCATGAAAAGCCTTCCTTTTTAAGCCTGCTTCCGTGGCCTGCTGCGATTATTCCGCCTGTTATCATTGCCTGATTCCTAAAATTTCAATAAGTTCATCAAGTTGTGAAATGACCGGAATTTCAGGCAAAGAGACGCCATCAGGAGAGATAAGGACTGCCAGCATACCAAGGTCAAGGGCCCCTTGGATGTCCCGCCTTACGTTATCCCCAACCATGATGGATTCATGGGGCAAGACTTTGAGAGCGTCCAGGCCCCTTTGAAATATCTCGGGGTGGGGCTTTGTCTTGCCCACAAGGTTTGAGTCAACGAGACAATCCACAACGTTTAAGAGGCCGGTCTCCTTGCATATGGCCTCGAGATTTCCGTAGTTGTTTGAGATTATGCCTATATGAAAGCGTGACTTGAGCCTCTTTAACAAAGAAATGTTCTTGGATATCTCGAAGAAGCTGTTTTTAAGAAAATCCCTGGCGATTTTTTCCTGAAGCGCTGGGCTAAAGATGTCTAGGTTTTTTAGCACCCTTGCCACCTGCTCATAAACCACCTCCGTAAGGTTCATGTGGACCGGATTTTCACTGGTAAGGGAATCATCGGATGCATAAAAGGCCCTTGCAAATTCTTTTTCATGGACGTTGACACCGTGTTTTTTATAAATGGGGAAAAACTGCTCCTTCCAGGCCACCCCTGGGGCATCAAGTGTGCCACCGTAATCAAAGAAAATGGCCTTTACCGGCCCGGTATCAAGGCGTTTCAACTACTTTTCCCCCTGTCTTCTGTCTCGTTTTCCAAGGCATCTGTCTGCCTGTTCATGGAGTTTTTCAATGAGCTCTGTTATGGTGTGTTTTTTCAAAAATGCATTGTAATCGGCCCGTTTAACAGAAAGGTCATTTACCCCCCTGGCTGAAACGCTTACTATCTTCCAATCCTGCCCCACCTTCCTGCATACGTATTTGAAATCTATCTTGTCACCGTTTGCCTTAATGAGAACGGCGTCGACAATGTAGTGGCCGCGGCTGTCTAGCCTTGCCCCCTGGGTTCTAAAACGCTCACCCGAGTATGAATCAAAACGTCTTGCATACGTGGCAACGGTCATGTCGGAAAAGGCCTCTATGAATTTTTTCCGAGTCTCCTTGTCCATTTTTTTCCAGTGACCTCTTCCAAGAACGATTCGGCATATGGTTGGAAAGTCAAAGCTGTTTTTTATAAAGGAGGAAAGAAACTTGAATCGCTCCTGGCAGGTGGTGTTGTCTCCCATCTTCATGGACCGGATAAGGAGCCCGTGGAGTTTTTCAATCACCTCTATGGCGGTCTCGTTACCCTGGCTCTGAATGTTTTCAACACCCTGAGTATCAAGTGAGATGGCGGGCCTGGTTGACAGAAAAATTAATGCCGCAAAGACCCCAAGAAAAAGGCCCCATCCAGAAAGGCTGCGGTTAAAAGCGTTATTCATTGGTTTACTCCTTTTCTTTTTCCCATTTCATGCTTGATCCCTTCTTGCGGCCAAGTATAAGCCTGCCTTCCTCTATTTGCCACAAGATGAGACCTGGAATTCCAAGTGTTAGCTCCCTGAATCTTTTTGCCAAAGACATGCCAAGGGCGATTTCAGGAGTGATGCCAATAAGGTTTCCAAGGATGACGAAGCCGCCTTCCTGTATGCCAAAGGCCCCAGGAACCAAAAAGGCCACGCCCCTGATTACCTGGCCAAGGCTTTCAAGCAGGATGGCCTCAAACACGCCCGTATGCGCTCCAAGAAACTTAAGGGCAAGCCAGACCTCAAGGGCACCCGAAAACCACCCCACAAGGCGCCAGATGCTGGATTTTAGTATAATGGTCTTTTGTCCATAAAGCGCTGTTATGGCATCATCCAGGGCCTTTGCATCGGGAGCCAACCCCAGGAGCCTTTCTTTGCTGAGGAAAACAGACATTATGCCTAAAAGTCTTGTCCAGATGCCCTTTTTCTGCACTGCCAAAAAGCCCATGCACCCCATAGACAGGGCAATTACAGCCATAATTGCCTGTTTTGCAAGGTGTTTGTTTCCAAGATAGATAAGGCCTGCTATGCCTACCAGGGAAAAGACAAGCTGTGTTAAAAGGGCCACGGTTATCTCTACTAGTACGCTTGCGCCTGCCTCGGAAACGCTGTAGCCGCGGACTGCAAGCATCCGTGCCCGCACAAGATCCCCTCCTATCTGGGCGGCAGGCAGAAGGGAGTTTATGGATTCGCCAATCCATCGCGCCTTCATCAATATGGGAAGTCCCGGGATCTTTTTGCCGATAAACAAGAGCTGCCAGGCCTTTGAGTCAAGGAACAGGGGTGCAATGTGGGATGCCGCTACCAGAAAGAGCCCAAAACCCGCTGTCTCCAGGGCCTTTAAGACATCGCCAATGCCAAAATAGATCAATATCGCAATGAGAAGGCTTATGCCAAAGGCAAAGAGGATGTATCCGGTCTTTTTCATGAAATATCTAAGGTGGTTAAATAAGCCCCTGTTCCCTGTACCACTTTATTGCATCTGCAATGGCCATCCTGGCAGGCCGATGGGTGTAGCCAAGTTCCCTTTCTGCCCTTTTACTGGTGAAAAACATCCTTTTCCTGGCAAGCTTCACACCGTCAACGGTGGCAAGGGGTTCCTTGCCTGTAATGCGGGAGATTGCCTCAAAGACAAAGGCCATGGGCAGGATGAGGTTGTGCGGAAGCCTGATGCGAGGGGGAGGCCGATTAGTAAGACTGGCGATGGTATCAAGTATCTCCTTAAGAGTCATGTTTTCAGCACCAAGGATGTACCTGCGCCCTGTCTGTCCTTTTTGGAGGGCCAGCAGGTGCCCCATGGAAACGTCGTCAACGTGTACGATGTTAAGCCCCGTGTCCACATAGGCAGGCATCTTGCCCTGGGCTGCCTCGAGAATCATCCTGCCTGTTGGGGTGGGCTTAATGTCCCTTGGGCCAACGGGTGTTGAAGGGTTTACGATAACCACATCGAGTTTCCCCGATTCTGCAAGGTTTCTCACGGCCTTCTCGGCCATGAATTTGGACCTCTTATAGTGGCCAATCATGTCCTTAAGGCTCACAGGTGTGTCTTCGTCTGCGGGTGTGCCGTCTTTTTTGAGTCCAAGGGTGGCAACGCTACTTGTATAAACCACCCTCCTTATTCCTGTCCTGATGGCCGCATCCATGATGTTTTTTGTGCCCTGGACGTTGTTTTCATATATTTCCTCTGGTCTTGGTACCCAGAGCCTGTAGTCTGCGGCAACGTGAAAGAGATAGTCGTAACCGGCAAGGGCCTTTTCCAGGGACTTCAGATCCCTTAGATCACCATAATGGAGGGATAGGTCGAGATCTTCCACGTTAACAAGGCTGCTGTTTTTTCTTGCAAGGATTCCCACTTGGAAGCCTTCCTTAAGAAGCAGCCTGACGAGACTTGAGCCGACAAAACCAGTGGCACCTGTTACAAACGCCTTCATCTGTTTTTTTGCCTCCAGACAGTAAAGCACGCAGCCTGCCTGCCGATAAATGATAGTAGGGACCGCACGCTCTTTCCTTGTAAATAAAGAGCGTGTGTTTTATAATTTTAAATCAGCATTGCAGCTACTTACTATCACCAGGAATTTTTGTAAACACAAGGAAGGCCTTAGATGAAAAAAAACGTAGCCATTTCAACCCCATTCGTCATTGCCATCTTTTTCGCATTGCTTCTTCTAAATCTGAGTCCTCCTGAAGTCCATGCCTCAAACGGGAATCAAACCACTTTGAAATCAGCTCAGGATACGCAGAACAACGAAGACTGGATAATGGGCGAAGATTACCTTTCAGAGGAGACAGAAGAGGGGGCAGAAGACATTTCAGACCCCTTAGAGCCGGTCAACAGGGTCTTTTACCACTTCAATGACAAGCTCTACTTCTGGTTTATTAAGCCCGTTTGCAAGGGATACAACAAGGTGATGCCAGAGCCTGCAAGAAGAGGGATAAGGGCCTTTTTCTCAAACGCTTACACGCCTGTGCGAGCTGCAAACTGCCTTCTTCAGGGAAAAATCGTGGGTTTCTGGAAGGAGGTGGCACGCTTCATCATAAACACCACGGCAGGGGGGCTTGGCTTTCGTGATGCAGCCCTGGAAGACTATAACGTTTCCAAAAGCACTGAGGATTTTGGCCAGACCCTTGGCTTCTATGGCATTGGCTTTGGCCCCTATCTCATGATTCCATTTATTGGCCCAAGCTCTCTCAGGGATGCGGCTGGCTCTGCGGCTGATTCCTTCATGTATCCGCCAAATTACTACATGAATACCTGGGAAAGCATGGGACGCACCGCATACAGAAAGATAAACGACGTTTCCCTTCGCCTAGGTGAGTACGAAAACTTCAAGGAAACGGCCATTGATCCCTACGTTTCCATCAGGCAGGCCTACTATCAGTACAGGCTCAAACAGATAAAGAAGTAGCCAGATAGGGCGTCTACTCATGGAAACGTAGGCCCTCAATTTTTCTAGTACCTTATGGCAAAGGTCGTAGGCGTAGCAGTTGCCCTGAAGCAGGAGGCCTTTGCACTTTTCGGGAAAAAGGGCTGGACAGATTCGGCCGGCTTCTTGACAAGGGCAGAACGGGCTGGGAAAGACCTGTTCTGGGTGGTGATTACTGGTCCAGGGCCGGAAAGGGCAAGGCTTGGGCTGGACCGACTCCTTGATTGTGGCCCTCAAGTAATATTAAATCTCGGGGTATCGGGCAGTCTGGTGGAAGACCTAAACTGTGGTGATCTTATCTGCCCAGGTTTGCTAAGGCACAAAGAGCAAGGCCTTGACATAGACTCAACGTTCAAGAAAGAGACGGACAGGGCCCTTTCTTCCTCAGGATTAAACATAAAAGGCGGAGTTCTTTACACTTCAAGCCGGGTTCTTGAAGGCCCAGAAGAAAAGAGGAGGCTTCATGAAAGAAGCCTTGCCCATGCAGTGGACATGGAGGGCTTTTTCTTGGCAAGGGGTTGTCTGGAGGCAAGGGTGCCGTTTTACTGCGTAAAGGCCATATCAGACACGGTTACTCAGAAGGTGCCAAGGGCAGTGACAGGGTGTGTAACCAGAAACGGGGGCCTCAATGTGCCCCGTCTGGTGGTCTCCATTCTTTTTGATCCCGGGCTCCTACCGCATCTTTTAAGAATGAGGGAGGGCTTTCAGAGGGCGATTTATGGCCTTGAGCTTGTAAAGGCAGCCCTTTGGGCACATCTTGCTTCTAAGGGGGCATGAAAGCCCATGTTTTAGCAAATTAAGAGTGTAATTTCACTCTCCGGCCTCAAGGCCCGTGTATTTACCTTTAAGGTATTCAATGAGGGGCAAAGCAGACGGGCGTTCACCAGTGACCTTCTCCACCAGCTCCTTTGCCCTGTATCTTTGACCATGGCAGTGGATGTTTTTCTTGAGCCAGTCTGAAAGCAAGGAAAATTCTCCCCTTTCTATCAGGGATTCCATCTGGTCCACATCCCTTCTGATGGCCTTTAAAAACATGGCCGCATAGATGTTTCCCAGTGTGTATGTGGGAAAATATCCAAAACTTGCCCCGGACCAGTGGACATCCTGCAGGCAGCCAAGGGCATCATTTGGGACATCAAGTGAAAAGAGGTCCTTGAAGAGTCCGTTCCAGCGCTCTGGAATGTCTTTTGGCGAAAGTTTTCCCTCAATGAGCTCCCTTTCCACAACAAAACGCAGGTAAACGTGCAGGTTATACGTGACCTCGTCTGCCTCAACCCGGATAAAGGAGGCCTTCACCCTGTTGATGATCCTTAAAAAGTCGTCCAGGTCCATGTCCGTAAGCTCCCCAGGGAAGATTCCCCTTGAAATGGGCAGAAAATATTTCCAGAAGGGCCTGCTCCTTCCAATGATGTTTTCCCAGAATCTTGACTGTGATTCATGGATTCCAAGGGAAACGGACTCACCAAGGGGTGTGCCGTAGTGTTCCTGGGGAAGATTCTGGCTGTAGATGGCGTGTCCTGCCTCATGAAGTACGCCAAAAAAGGCCTCTGTAAAGTCTTGTTCGTTCCACCTGGTGGTGATCCTGCAGTCTCCAGGGCCTATTTTTGTGGAAAAGGGGTGCAGAACAGTGTCGATTCTCCCTGCACGCAGGTCATATCCCATCCTGTCCACGGCAAGCTTGGCAAGGACCTTCTGGGCCCCAATGGGAAATTTCCCTGAAAGGCCATTCTGTCTGGATGAAAAAGCCCCCTGAACCCTTGACAAAAGGGTCTTAAGGGCAGGGACAAGTTCAAGGAAGAGCTCCTCTATCTCAACAGTGGTGGCGCCGGGTTCATACTCATCCAGAAGGGCGTCATAGGGGCTTGAGTCAAAACCAAGGCAGTCGGCCTTCTTGCGTGAAAGCTCCACAAGCCTTTGCAAAAAGGGCAAAAAGATGGAAAGATCTGCCTCTTTTCTTGCCTGTGCCCAAGCCCTGTGGGCGAGAACGGCCTGGCGCGAAAGCTCCTGAACAAGACTTGCGGGAAGTTTCTTTTGCCTGTCAAAAAGCCTTTTCCATTCCCTTAAGCATACGAATTCATCCTTTTCCGGCCCCTTTGGCTCCACCTGTTCAAAAAGCTCCTCTATGAGTTCCCCAGTACGTGATGATGTCATTTTTTCATGTATGAGGCTTGCCAAAAGGGCTGTCTGTTCAGCCCTGTTCTGTCCCCCCTTTTGTGGCATAAAGGTTTCCTGGTCCCAGTCTAGAAGTCGCCTTATGCCTCGAAGGTGGGTTATCTCCTGGAATATGTTCTTGAGCTCCTGGAATCTTGAGGCAAAAGAGTTATTGCTCATGGGTTCTTTTTTCCACTGCTGTCAAGTTTTTTTGAATCTTGGACTCATATACGTCTTCAACCCGGTCGTAACGCATCTGAGTAATCTGTTCGGAGACAAGGCCAAGCAGGAAGACCATGACGCTTACGCTCAAGAGCAGGGCAGACATGTTTGTGAACCTGTGGAAAAACGTATAGGTGTAAAGGTAGTAGAGAAGGCCAACAGAGAAGAAGAGGAATGAGATTGGCAAAAATATCCTGAGGGGTGAAAAGAGGGTGGCGATTCTGAGGATAATGAGGATGAATCTTGATCCATCCCTGAGTGTGGAGATCTTGCTCTTTCCAATACGTTTTGACACCTTGATTGGTACGTATTTTATGGTGAGCCCGCTCCTTAGGTAGGCGAGGGTGCTGGTAGTAGGGTAGGAAAATGTGTTTGGAAAAAGGTAGAGGTACCTTCTGACCGTATCCGTTTCAAAGACCCTGAAGCCAGAGGTAAGGTCCTTTATGGGGAACTTCCCCACGTAAGAGGCAAGCCTGTTGTAACACCAGTTGGCAATCCTTCTTCCAAGGCTGGCCTGACCCCTTGCGTCCCTAGCCCCAACCACCATGTCATACCTTTTCATCTCTTCAAGGAGTCTTGGGATGTCTTCCGGGCGGTGCTGCCCGTCCCCGTCCATGAGGACCACGTATCTCCCAGCAGCGTTCCTTATGCCTGTCTTCACTGCAGCACCGTTACCAATGTTGTACGGGTGCCTTATGACCTCTGCGCCGGCCTTGGCTGCAACCTCTGCGGTGTTGTCACTGCTGCCGTCATCCACCACTATTATCTGAAAGTCCGGGTAGAGGCGCTTGATCTTGGCAACCGTTTCCCCAATGGCGGCCTCTTCGTTGAAGGCCGGAATGACAACGGTAACCCCTGGTTTATCCTTCATGAAGCTGTGTTTCCTCTTCCCCCTCTTTTTCCTGGGCAGGATTGATGAGGCCGTAGGCCTTTCCAATCCGGTAGACAAGGTTCATAAAGCCCTTTGGCAAGGGGACGTCCCGATCCTCAAGGAGGATGCCGTACTCCCTGGCCTGGGCCAGTATTTCAGCGCTGAGATCAGGCATACCTTCACAGTGGTTGCAAAGGAAATGTATCCTGAGTGCGTCAGTAAGTGGAATTAGCAGGTCCGGAAACTCTTCAGGCACGCGCTTCAGTTCCCTGTCAATAAGTTCCGCGTGTTCTTCAGCAAATTCCCTGTAGGGGCTTTGGGGGTTGGGAGTGCCAAAGAGGCGGTTAAGCATTGCAGCTGAAAGGAGCCTTTGAAACTCCTCATCCTTGTGGCCGTATCTGGCCTGAAGGGACTTCTTGGCCCTCATGAAAAACACCATCCTAACCACGTCCACACCTTCTCTCAGGCTCTCTATGAGGCCCCTTTGATCTTTCATCTTTTACCCCGGCAACTGGTCTAATCAGGGTGCCAACCCTGTAAAAATACAAGGTATATCAGCCCAGGCCTTTTGTCTATCCAATTTGCTCGTTGAACTTTGGGGCGGTTCTTGTTATAAAAGCACATTTAACGTCTCGTAGGGGGAATTTTTTAAATGGAAAAGGTTGCAGAAATTACGCAGGATACCAATACCGCCGCACCAAGTGCGGAAGTGGCCGAGGAAAAGGCTGCGCATCCGGTGCAGGAAGAGCAGGGCACCGATGTTAAGGCCACAGAGGCCGACGAAGGTAACTCCATGTCTGAAGAATCCGAAGACATGGGCCAGTTCGAAGAGCTTTTCGAACAAAGTCTCCGTTCCTTCCAGGAGGGAGAAATAATAAATGGGACAGTGGTGAGCGTTGATCACGATTATGTAATGATCGACATTGGCTACAAGTCAGAAGGCCTCATTCCCGCAAGAGAGTTCCTTGATGCAGAGGGAAACGTCACTGTGAAGCCAGGGGATACAGTAGAGGTCCTTGTGGAACGCTGGAATCCAGAGGATGGAACCCTGAGGGTCTCCCATGCCAAGGCTGTCAGAAGGAAGGTGTGGGACAAGGTCATTAAGGCATTTGAGGCAAAGGAGCCCATAGAGGTTACAGTGCTTTCCAAGGTAAAGGGCGGCCTTACTGTGCTCATTGGTGAAGGCTCAGGCGGAATAAAGGCCTTTCTTCCCTATTCCCAGGTGGATGTAAAACCCCATCCCAACCTTGACAAGTTGATTGGAGAGAAATTCAGGTGTGCAATACTTGATTACAACAGAAAGCGCCAGAACGTGGTCGTCTCCAGAAGGGAGCTTCTTGAAAAAGAGATTGCTGAGAAAAAGAAGGAGACCCTGGCAACCCTTGAAGAGGGGCAGGTGAGGGAAGGTGTTGTGAAGAATATCACCGATTATGGCGCTTTTGTGGATCTTGGGGGCATAGATGGCCTGCTTCATGTTACTGACATCTCCTGGGGCCGTGTTGATCATCCATCCAAGGTCTTAAAGGTTGGAGACACCATTACCGTCAAGGTCCTTTCCTTTGACAGGGAAAAGGAAAAGGTGGCCCTTGGCATAAAGCAGCTTACTGAAGATCCGTGGTTGAAAGCTGCTGAGAAGTACCCTGAGGGTGAAAAGGTCTCAGGAAGGGTGGTGAACCTCACTGAGTACGGCGCCTTTGTTGAGCTTGAAGAGGGCGTGGAAGGGCTTATTCACGTCTCTGAGATGTCCTGGACCAAGAGAATCAGGCATCCAAAGCAGGTGCTTGAGGTGGGTGACCAGGTAGAGGCAGTTGTTCTAAAGGTTGACCCTGAGGCAAGAAGGATTTCCCTGGGCCTCAAGCAGGTCCAGCCCAACCCCTGGGACCTCGTAAAGGAGAAGTATCCTGAGGGCACGGTGATTGAGGGCACCGTGAAGAATATAACGGATTTTGGCCTTTTTATCGGCATAGAAGAGGGCATAGACGGCCTTGTGCACGTCTCCGACCTGTCCTGGAGCAAGAGGGTGAAACACCCTTCTGAGCTTTTCAAGAAGGGGGACAAGATACAGGCCGTTGTTCTCAACATTGACAAGGAAAAGGAGAGGTTCTCTCTGGGAGTAAAACAGCTCCAGCCCGATCCTTGGGAATCTGCACCTGAACGTTTTCCAGTAGGCAGCAAGGTCACAGGCAAGATCACCAACGTCACAGACTTTGGAATATTTGTTGAGCTTGAAGAGGGCATAGAAGGGCTTATCCACGTTTCTGAGATAGCACCTGGAAGGCCAAAGAGCCCAGTTGGAAAGTACGAGGTGGGAAGTGAGATCACTGCCAAGGTGATAAATGTCTCTCCAAAGGACAGGCGCATAGGTCTTTCCATAAAGAAGATGATGGAGGATGAGGAGCGCTCCTTCTACTCGGAATACAGCTCCTCCCAGGCCGCGCCTACCACCCTGGGGCTGCTTTTGCAGGAAGAGCTAGTCAAGGACAAGTCAGACTCTGGCGACAAGTCTTGAGCCAGCGGGAAGGCTAAATGACAGATAAAGAGCAAAGGGGAGGCCGTACCAGGGCCTTCCTCATAGTGCTTGCAACAATAGGAGGGCTTGCCCTCCTTACTTTTTTTGCCTTTGTTCTGCTCATTGGCTCCCTGTTCCTTAAAAGCGGTGTTGCTCCCTCGTCACTTGCTCCAGAGGCGGAAGGGGTTGGCATAGTAAGGCTGGAAGGGGTAATAGTTACTCCTGAAAAGGTGCTAAAGGACCTTAGAAACTTCAGGGAAAACGACCGTGTCAAGGCCATAGTTCTAAGAATAGACAGCCCCGGAGGGGCAGTTGGGGCAAGCCAGGAGCTTTACCAGGCCATCAGGCAGGTGGACAAGGAAAAGCCCGTGGTTGCCTCCCTTGTAAACACGGCTGCCTCCGGCGCCTTTTATGCTGCTTGCGCCTCCCGCTGGATAGTTTCAGACCCAGGCACCATTACCGGAAGTATCGGCGTCATAATGAAGCTTCCAAACATCTCAGGCCTTCTTCAAAGGCTTGGCATAAAAACCACGGTCATAAAGAGCGGAAAACTGAAGGACCTGGCCTCTATCACAAGGGATCTGACCCCTGAAGAGAGGCAGGTGCTAAAGGGGGTCATGGACGATATCCACAACCAGTTTATACAGGATGTTGCCAAGGGCAGAAATCTTCCCGTGGAGGATGTCTCAAGGGTTGCGGATGGAAGGATATTTTCCGGAAGGCAGGCCCTGGCCCTCCACTTTGTGGATGAGCTTGGTAACTTCTCAACTGCAGTAAAGAAGGCTGCGGAGCTTGGAAAGATAAAGGGTAAGCCTGCCCTTATATACCCCCAGAAGGATAAGATAACGGCATTAAAGGAAATCCTGGAGGATTCCGGAGCAAGGTCCATGCTCAAGTTTCTAAACCTGTTGTTTCTTAACGACTCTTCTGGAGTTCCGCACTAATCCTTTAACAAGATGCTAAAGGCAGACCTGGTAAGAAGGCTAAAGGAGATTTACCCGGAATTTACCCAGGCAGATCTTCAGGAAATGGTGGAGCTTGTATTTGAGCAGATTGCCCAGGCCCTTCAGGAAGGAAGAAGGGTTGAGATAAGGGGCTTTGGAAGCTTCAGCCTTCACAGACAGAAAGAAAGACAATTCATAAATCCAAAGACAGGCCAAAAGACGGTCTGCCCCTCCAATTTCAGGATAGTCTTCAGACCAAGTAACAAGTTAAAAAGGATCGATCCCCTTTAAGGCGCCCGATAGGCCACGGAATTACTTCCAAAATCTCCTGGATTGGTTCTCATTGCAAATGATGTGAGCGTAATTATTGTATTTTTGAGTAACTTTTTAAAAATGCAATGGGGAGCAAAATCTTATGGCGAGCCAATCCAAAAAGACAAAGATAGCCCTTCTTGATCTTGCCAGTTGCACTGGATGCGAGGTGAATCTTTTGCGGCTCGGCTCAAGGTTTCTTGAGCTTGCCGAACACTTTGAGATCGCAGACTGGCACATGCTTCAAAGGGACAAGGATACGGACTACGATGTTGTTTTTGTCGAGGGCTTTGTGTGCAATGAAGAGCAGGAGGAGATTTTAAGGCAGGCAAGGAGGACAAGTCAAGTGCTTGTCGCCCTGGGCGCCTGCGCCATGACCGGTAATGTTTTTTCCCAGATCAAACCAGAGAAATTCGAAGAGCTTAAATCAAGGGTCTATCCCCCTGGATACCAACCTGTAACCCACTTTGTAAAGCCCGTTTCAAAGGTGGTAGAGGTAGATCATGTGATACCTGGGTGTCCCGCAAGCAGTGAGGCGGCGGCAAAACTCTTTGAGGAGCTTAGTAAAAGACCCATAACATCTCCGCGGCTCAGGGTTCAGGAGCCTGACTTTGTATCAAGGATAGAAGGCCATGGCAAACTCGAAGCTGATCTTGAAAAGGGCCATGCCGTTTTTGCGCCAGAAGAAGGAGAACGGTTCGTGGAGGCCCTTGCAGTTGGCAGGCCATACTGGAGCGCTCCGAAACTTCACAGCAGGATATGTGGTATCTGCCCGGCAGCGCATACACTTTGTGCCATCGAGGCTTCCGAAAGGGCCCTGGGAATCAGGCCTTCAACACAGACCGTTTTGCTCAGAAGGCTTTTTCAGTGTGGACAGATGGTCTCAAGCCATCTTATGCATTTGTATTTAATGGTCCTGCCCTCCATTGCAGGCTTTGATTCCAGTGTGGATTTCAGCCTTGTTTATCCAGAGGAATTTAAGATATTTTTGGAGATAAAGAGGATAGCCGAGGAGATAACGGATGCCATAGGTGGTGCTCCCCTTCATGCGGTCAGCCTAGAGCCTGGAGGTTTTACCAGGGTTCCTGATGCAAAAAGGCTTTCACAACTTGGTCGTCGTATTGAAAAGGTACTCGACGACAGCCTTGATCTTGTGCGAATACTTGGTACTTTCAGGTGGGCAGAGGCCGAAACCGTTGCCCATATGCTTTGTATACAGCCAGAAAAGGATGAATATACCTTTTATGGGATGAGCTTCATACACAATGGGCCAGAGCCCGTTTCCGGCACGGACTATCAAGATCTCATAGAGGAACACACACGAAAGGGCCAGTCAGGAAAGGTGGCCTATCTCAAGGGAAAAAGGCCTGTAAAGACAGGGGCCCTTTCACGGCTCTTTCGCTTTAACAGGTATCTAAATCCCCTAGCTTCTGTGATTTTCAAGGAACTGGACATCAATTTTCAAAATCCCTTTTACAACAACCTTTCACAGGCAGTTGAGCTCATTCACTACCTTGAGGAGGCAGGAAAGCTTCTGGCTGAGCTCGGGAAAGGGGATGTTTCAGGGGCCAAGATAGATGAAAAGAACGTGAGGGAAGAGGCGCTTTCAGGAAAAGGCCCATGGCCAAGGCGCGGGGTTGGATTAATTGAGGCGCCAAGGGGAATACTCATACATGACGTTGAAATTGACAAATCAGGCTTGGTTACCAATTACAATATCATTACGCCAACGGCCCTTAACATTTCCGCCCTTGGCCCAGAGGCGGAGCTGTTTCTCCGAAAAAATCGGGACTTACCAAAGGAGAAGAAAAGGACGGCCCTTGAGGATCTTGTGCGGGCCTCTGACCCCTGCATTACATGTGCAGTGCACTAGGAAGGGCGGTCTTTATTCAGGAGTCGCTATTCAAAATCGGCACAGCTCCCCTTGCCGCGGCGAAGCACCTCTATTTCGTCATCCACCAGTGAAATCACACTTGAAGGCTCAGGGGTTATTATGCCTGAATCCACAATGATGGGGATCTGTTTGCCGAACCTTTTGGCCATCTCCCTTGGGTCTGAAAAGACCTCATCTGCCTGGGATACAGTGGTACTGATTATGGGGTTTCCAAGCTGCCTCACTATTTCAAGGCACACGGGATGATCGGGAATCCTTATTCCAACGGTCTTTCTCTTGGTCAACATCATCTTTGGCACCTGGCGGGAGCCTTCGAGAATGAAGGTGTAAGGCCCGGGAAGGTAACGTTTAAGTATCCTGTAGGCAAGATCAGAGACTCTTGCATACTGGCTTATGTGGCTCAAGTCTGCGCATATGAAGCTGAAGGGTTGGGTCTTGGGAATCCCTTTTATTTGGTAGACCTTTTCTATGGCCTTTTTGTTGAATATGTCAGCCCCCATTCCGTAACAGGTATCCGTGGGGTAGATTACCACCTCTCCCTTTCTAAGGGCCTCAACTATCTGTCGAATCTTTCTGGGCACCGGTCTTTCAGGATCTAATTCCAATATCACGTGACTTTATCCTCCTTGGGGATTGACAAACATCTTGTTTTCAAGGTAACAATTTTGAACTACCATTCAATTAATCAATGTACCAAGACAAGAAAGGCGTTTTTTTGCCTGCGGCGATTAGTTCAAAGATAATCATGCAGGTGTTTATGTGAAGAATAAAATCGAGGAGGAGTTACATGAAATTAGATCCGACCAAGATGAAAGACTGGGAAATAGCCGAGGCCGCTGCCGAACATATGAAGACGGTTTATCAGCTTGGCGAGGAGCTGGGCCTGGAGAAGGAGGAACTTCTTCCCTATGGTCATTACGTGGCAAAGATAGATTACGCCAAGACACTAGAGCGGCTGAAGGATCGACCAGATGGCAAGTACATTGACGTTACTGCCATTACCCCTACACCCCTTGGAGAGGGGAAAAGCACCTGCGCCGTAGGCCTCATGGAGGGCCTTGGGAAAAGGGGGAAAAACGTTGTGGGAGCACTTCGCCAGCCCTCTGGAGGCCCCACCTTCAACATCAAGGGAAGCGCCGCAGGTGGTGGGCTCGCCCAGCTCATTCCCCTGGACAAGTTTTCCCTGGGGCTCACCGGTGACATAAATGCCATAATGAATGCCCACAACCTGGGTATGGTGGCCCTTACGGCCAGAATGCAGCACGAGAGCAACTACACAGATGAGCAGCTTGCCCAAAGGGGGCTTAAGCGTCTGGATGTGCATCCAAAAAGCGTTGAGTTCCGCTGGATAATAGACTTTTGTGCCCAGGCGCTCAGGAACATCACCATAGGTATTGGGGGCCGCATGGATGGTTTCACCATGCAAAGCGGCTTTAATATAGCGGTTTCCTCCGAGATCATGGCAATACTTGCCATTGCCAATGACCTTAAGGACCTGAGGGAAAGAATTGGAAAAATCGTTGTTGCCTATGACAAGACAGGAAAGCCCATAACCACTGAGGACCTGGAGGTGGCTGGAGCCATGACGGCCTGGATGGTTGAGGCTGTGAATCCAAACCTCATGCAGACCGTAGAGGGGCAGCCATGTCTCATACATGCAGGGCCCTTTGCCAATATCGCCATTGGTCAGTCATCGGTGATTGCCGACAAGGTGGGCCTTAAGCTTGGTGACTATCTAGTTACGGAAAGCGGTTTTGGGGCTGATATTGGTTTTGAGAAGTTTTGGAACCTCAAGTGCCGCTTTAGCGGGCTGAAACCAAACTGTGCAGTGGTTGTTGCCACCATCCGCGCACTCAAGTGCCACGGTGGCGCACCCATTCCTCGCCCAGGCCGTCCAATGCCGCCAGAGTACAGCGAGGAGCATGTTGAATGGGTGGAAAAGGGCACGGCCAACCTGTTGCATCACATTGAAACTGTCAAGAAGGCAGGCATTAACCCGGTTGTCTGTATTAACGCCTTTTACACCGATACCAAGAACGAAATCGAGGCAGTGCGCAGGCTCTGTGAACAGGCAGGTGCCCGCGTTGCAGTGTCCGAACACTGGCTAAAGGGAGGCGAGGGTGCCCTTGAGTTTGCAGATGCGGTTATTGATGCATGCAACGAGGAAAATGATTTCAGGTTCCTCTACGATCTTGACACGCCGCTTCGCAAGCGCATAGAGCTGATTACCAAGGAGGTCTACGGCGGAGACGGTGTGGATTACTCGCCAGAGGCCCTTGCCAAGGCAGAAAAGATCGAGAATGATCCAGAGCTTTCAAAGCTTGGTACTTGCATGGTCAAGACACATCTAAGCCTTTCAGACAACCCCAACCTCAAAGGCGTTCCCAAGGGCTGGAGGCTTTTTGTCCGCGACATCCTTACATACAAGGGCGCAGGCTTTGTGGTACCAGTGGCCGGAGCCATAAGTCTCATGCCAGGAACCGGCTCCGATCCGGCCTACAGGCGTATCGACGTGGATGTTGAGACTGGAAAGGTAAAGGGTCTGTTCTAGGATTTGCCCTCCTTTTGTTCTTTACTGGCCGCCTTCGGGCGGCCTTTTTATTTGGCCGGGGGAAAAGGTACCAGGTATGGGGTAAAAGGCCCCGCTCTTGTGGTCTTGTTATCTTTTTAAAAAAAATAACACGATAATCTCCGAATAATGGCAGCTATATCAGGTGATTATCCTACGGTCGGCTAAGGTTGGACAATTTTTGTCATATGGTCTAAACTTTGCTTATAGTAAGAGGTCTATTATATGAATTTGCATTCAGTAAAAGAGCAGGAGGAGTCATGTCAGCAAAAATCATCAGTGGCGTTGAGATAGCAAAGCAGATCAGGCAAGAGCTCAAGGACGAGGTAAAAGAGCTCAAGGAGAAGCATGGAGTGATCCCCGGTCTTGTTACCATCCTTGTTGGGGAAAATCCTGCTTCGGTCTCCTATGTAACAGCCAAGCAGCGCACAGCCCACGAACTGGGCTTTCATTCCATCCAGGATAACCAGCCTGAAGAGATCTCTGAAGACGAACTTCTCAAGCTCATAGACAAGTACAACAACGACGAAAGTATTCACGGCATTTTGGTACAGTTACCCCTTCCCAAGCACATTGACGAGAGCAAGGTGCTTTATGCTATCTCACCTGACAAAGATGTGGACGGTTTCCATCCGGTGAACGTGGGCAAGATGGTCATAGGCGAGCCCTGTTTTCTCCCCTGTACCCCGCACGGCATTCTGGAGATGCTCATCCGTACTGATGTTGAAACAAGCGGTGCCGAGGTGGTGGTTGTTGGCCGGAGCAACATTGTCGGAAAGCCCATTGCCAATCTCATGCTGCAAAAACGCCCAGGAGGCAACGCCACTGTTACGATATGTCATACCAGGACAAAGGATATGGCCTTTCATACCAAAAGGGCCGATATCCTCATAGTTGCCGCAGGCAGGCCCAAGGTCATAACGGCAGACATGGTAAAAGACGGGGTCGTTGTCATTGACGTTGGAGTAAACCGCATTGGAAAGACCCCGGAAGGCAAGGCCATTTTGTGTGGTGACGTGGATTTTGATGCAATAAAGGAAAAGGCTGCTGCAATTACACCTGTGCCAGGCGGCGTTGGGCCAATGACAATTACTATGCTCATGAAGAATACGGTCCAGGCTGCCAAACAGTTTGCTGGACTGGCCTAAGGCCGGTTTAAATCATTAAGGAGAATTTTTATGGACACCAGCAAGAGATTCAAAAAAGGAAACGGTGGATGTCCCAGCATCCAGTGCGAGGCCAACAGAGAGGTCCTTTGCAATGAATGTGCATCTGGAGTCATTACTGCTGCCCACAGGGTGCAAAACAGGAGTGTTGAGCCCTGTCTTTTCGGTAAGGGAGGCACATGCTGCAGAAACTGCAACATGGGCCCATGTCAGATAATAGAAGGCGTCGATACTATGGTGGGCATCTGCGGGGCCGATGCCCCAACAGTTGTGGCAAGGAATTTTGCCAGGATTGTTGCAGCTGGTGCTGCTGCCCACATGGATCATGGAAGAGGTGTGGCCCTGGCCTTTCTGGAGACGGCCAAGGGAGAGACCCCCTACGAGATAAAGGACGGGATAAAGCTTAGGGAAACAGCACTCAGGCTGGGCATTGACCCGGGTGAGAAGTCCAAGACGGATCTTGCCATTGAGGTGGGTGAAAAGCTTGTCAGCGAGTTTGGCCAGCAGGAAGGCGTCATTTCCTTTATAAAAAGAGCACCTCAGCCAAGGCAGGAGCTTTGGCAGAAGCTGGGTGTAACTCCCAGGGGGGTTGACCGTGAGGTCGTTGAGATGATGCACAGGACCCACATGGGTGTTGACCAGAACTACGAAAGCATCCTGCTCCAGGCGGCAAGGTGCGCTCTTGCAGACGGCTGGGGTGCCTCCATGATAGCTACTGAGCTTTCAGACATCATGTTTGGAACTCCGGTGCCCATCCGTACCAAGGTCAACATCGGTGTGCTTAAAAAGGACGAAGTCAACGTGACCGTTCACGGGCATGAGCCTGTCCTGGCGGAGGCTCTGGCCATGGTGGCCAACGATCCAGAGATCGTTGCCGAGTGCAAGAAGGTGGGTGCAAAGGGTGTGAACCTGGCCGGTGTGTGTTGTACTGGTAATGAAATCCTCATGAGAAGGGGGCTTCCCATTGCAGGAAGCTTTGTGCAACAGGAAGTTGTCCTTGCAACAGGAGCTGTGGAGGCCATGGTAGTGGATGTACAGTGCATCATGCAGGGTGTCTCCCCTGTGTCCAAGAATTACCACACCCAGCTCATAACCACCTCAGAAAAGGCCAAGATAACCGGTGCAAAGCACGTACAGTTCCACGAAGACAAGGCCCTGGACGTGGCAAAGGAAATCATCAAGATGGCCATTGCCAAGTTCCCTGAGCGTGGCAAATACTGCATACCAAAACATGAGATGGACGTTGTAGCAGGCTTCAGTCACGAGACAATAAACTACATCCTTGGTGGACGCTTCCGGGCATCCTACAAACCACTTAACGACAACATTGTTAACGGAAGGATCCGTGGAGTTGCTGCAATAGTTGGCTGTGACAACTACCGCGTCATGGACGAGGTGCATGTTGAGCTTGCAAAGGAGCTCATTGCAAATGACGTGCTTGTGCTGGTGACGGGATGTGCTGCAACAGGAATAGGAAGGGCCGGGCTCCTTTCCCCTGAGGCCATGGAGATGGCAGGAGACGGGCTCAAGGAGGTCCTTGAGGCGGTTGGCTGCCCACCGGTTCTCCACATGGGTTCCTGTGTGGATAACAGCAGGCTTCTTATTGCTGCAACTGAAATGGTACATACTGGAGGTCTTGGTAACGACATTAGCGATATTCCAGTTGTGGGTTGCGCTCCCCAGTGGATGAGTGAGAAGGCCGTATCCATTGGCCAATACTTTGTCTCAAGCGGGGCCTACGTTGTGTTCGGCCCGAGCTTCCCAACAACTGGCTCACAGGTTGTTACGGACTTTTGTTTTAAGCAGATGAATGACATCTACGGTGGCTGCTGGGATCTTGCCCAGGGCGCCAACGAGTTCGCAGACAAGATGATCGACAAGATTAATGAAAGAAGAAAGGCCCTTGGCCTTGACAAGAAGAAAGAGCGCGTGCTCTTTGACATGGCCATGAGGCGTGAGCTTGGCTCTGGCATACCTGGAATGGGTTGCTCACCAGGAGGCCACAGCTGATTTAATATTGGTGCCGGTAGGCTCACAGGGCCTGCCGGTCTGCTTTTATGAATAAATTTTTTAAGGACTTGGAGTTGAGATAATGGCAAAAAGCGGTTCAATATTGGTCCTTGGAGGAGGCGTAGCTGGTGTTCAGACTGCGCTGGACCTTTCCGAGCTTGGCTATTACGTCTACCTTGTGGAGAAAAAGGCGTCCATTGGCGGGGTCATGGCCCAGTTGGACAAGACCTTTCCCACAAACGACTGTTCGTTGTGAATTTTAGCTCCCAAGCTTGTTGAGGCCGGTCGGTCTCCAAATATCGAAATACTCACAAATGCCAAGTTAGAGGCCCTTGAGGGAAAGCCTGGTAGCTTTACTGCAAAGATTTATCAGGAACCCAGATACATCAACGATGATCTGTGCACTGCCTGCGGCATGTGCACCATGTACTGTCCAAGGCCCGTGGTGGACACCTACAACGAGCGCCTCGACATTACAAGGGCCCCTCACATAGATTACGCTCAGGCGATTCCATCCAGCTACTACATTGATGCAAAGGCGTGTCTCAGGGTGAACTATGAGACGTGTAACCTCTGTGCCCAGACCTGTACTGCAGGGGCCATAGACTTTACACAGCAGCCAAAGGAACTGGATCTGAGTGTGGGTGCCGTGGTGCTGGCCCCTGGATTTGGCCGGGTCGACGAAAAGGTGCTGGAGAAGTTCGGTTACGGACGCTATCCGGACGTACTCACTTCCTTTGAGTTTGAAAGGCTGACCTGTGCCTCCGGGCCAAGCGAGGGTCACATTGTTCGTCCTTCCGACAACAAGCCTCCCAAAAGGATCGCCTTTCTCCAGTGCATCGGTTCAAGGGATGAGACCTGCGGAAACGGTTACTGTTCCTCTGTATGTTGCATGTATGCAATAAAGGAGGCCTCGGTTGCCAAGGAGCACGAGCCTGATCTGGATATATCCATCTTTTTCATGGACGTGCGTACCATGGGAAAGGGCTTTGACGATGCCAGGAAGCGAGCCCAGGAGAAATACGGCATAAATGTCATACGGGCGAGGGTTCCCAGGGTGGACCAGGTGGATGGAAAGCTTGCCCTTACCTGGACAACAGGTGACGGGGAGCACCACTCCGGCCTTTTTGACATGGTTGTTCTCTCCGTTGGGCTTGAATCTCCAGAGGATGCCGATCTCATCTCCCGGGTGGCAGACATAGAACTCAATCACTACAACTTCTGCCGTACCTCAGTGGATGCGCCCCTTGTTTCCTCCAGAAACGGGGTGTTGGTGGCTGGTGCCTTCCAGGGTCCTAAGGACATCCCTGAATCCGTAACCCAGGCATCGGGTGCAGCTGCCATAGCTTCTGAGCTTTTGGCAGATGCACGAAACAGCCAGACCGTAACGGTGACATATCCGGATGAGGACAAGGCACTTGAGGAGGAAGAGCCGCGCATCGGTGTCTTTGTCTGTCACTGTGGTGTGAATATCGCTGGAGTGGTGGATGTAAAGGCAGTGCGCGACTACGCAGGCACCCTTCCTGGGGTGGTGCTTTATGAGGACACGCTTTACTCCTGCTCACAGGATGCACTTAAATCAATAGCTGAGAAGATCAAGGAGAACAGGCTCAACAGGGTGGTCATATCCGCCTGTTCCCCAAGGACCCACGAGCCGCTCTTCCAGGAGACGCTTCGCTCCATAGGTCTTAATCCTGCCCTTGTGGAGATGGCCAACATCAGGGACCAGTGTGCATGGGTCCATGCCCAGGAGCCTGAAAAGGCCACGGAGAAGGCCAAGGACCTTGTTCGTATGGCCGTTGCAAAGGCACGGCTCCTTGCCCCCCTTGAACAGCCCACTGTTGATGTGACACCATCTGCCCTTGTAATCGGTGGAGGCGCTGCAGGAATGTCTGCGGCCCTTTCCATAGCGGACCAGGGTTACAAGGTGGTGCTTGTGGAAAAGGGAAGGGCACTGGGCGGAAATCTCAAGAGGCTGACCTGGACACTGGATGGCCAGGACGCCTCCAGGGTCTTAAAAGACATGGTCAAGAAGGTAAAGGCCCACAAGAATATAGAGGTGCTAACCTCGGCTCAGGTGGAGTCTGTTTCAGGATACGTTGGGAACTTTACCAGCACCATAAGCAAGGGCAGTAAGACCCAGATGATAAACCACGGCGTCATTGTGCTTGCAACTGGCGGCCGTGAGTACAAGCCAAAGGGCTATGCCTACGGGGACAGCACCAGGGTCGTGACCCAGCTTGAGCTGGAGGAAAAGCTCTCCAGGGGTAAGGGCTTTTTAAGAAATGCCAAGAATGTTGTGATGATTCAGTGTGTCGGCTCCCGTGGAGACGACATGACCCACTGCAGCAGGCTTTGCTGCACCCAGGCCGTTAAAAACGCCTTAAAGCTCAAGGAGGCAAAGCCTGAGGTCAACGTCTTTGTATTCTACCGGGACATGAGGACCTACGGCTTCTATGAGGATCTCTACAGGGAGGCAAGGAAGAAGGGTGTAAAGTTCATTCGTTATACCCCCGACAGGAAGCCCGAGGTAATAAAGCTTTCCCGTGGCATAAAGGTAAGGGCCTATGATGAACTCATTGGCGATGACATAGAGATACCAGCAAGCCTTGTTGTCCTTTCAACAGGAATTGAACCCGGGGATAACGAGGAGCTTTCAAAGATTATCAAGGCACCCCTTACCTCTGATGGATTCTTCCTTGAGGCCCACGCAAAGCTCAGGCCTGTGGAGGTGGCCGTTGACGGTGTGTACCTTTGCGGACTTGCCCACGGACCCAAGAGCCTTGAGGAGTCGGTGGCACAGGCCAAGGCGGCCGCAGCCAAGGCAACCATTCCCCTTGCCAAGGGAAAGGTGGCTGTTGCCCCCATTGTATCAAAGGTAAATCAGGACCTTTGCATAGGCTGCGGTATCTGCGAAAGCCTCTGTCCCTTCAACGCCATAACCCTCGAAAAGGTTGGAAAGAGGAAAAAGGCTCACACCATCACGGCCTCTTGCAAGGGTTGTGGTATCTGTGCCTCCCACTGTCCCACCATTGCCATATCCATGGGGGGCTTTACGGATGAGGCCATCATGGCCCAGATCCATGCCTTTTCGCCAGAAGGATGCGAGGAGGAATAGGGTATGGCGCAGGAAAACGTTTTGGAAAAGGAGAACGAGATGGCCCAGGAGGGTTTTGAACCGAGGATATTGGGTTTTTTCTGCCACTGGTGCTGTTACGCTGCTGCAGATTCAGCCGGTGTTTCAAGATACCAGTACCCCCCGAACGTGCGTGTCATAAGGGTCATGTGCACAGGCAGGATAGACACACGTTTTATCCTTGAGGCCTTCAGGTGCGGAGCAGACGGGGTCTTTACCGGCGGCTGACACCTCGGCGAATGTCATTACCAGTCTGGTAATTACGAGGCAATGATAGTGGCAGAAACCTGCAAGCAGTTCCTTGCAGACTGCGGAATCAACCCTGACCGTCTTACCTTAGAGTGGGCATCGGCAGCAGAGGCGCCCCGTTTTGTGGAACTGATTACCGGTTACGTAAACAGAATCAAGGAAAAGGGCGAGACAGGCACTGCGGAAGGGGAGGCCGACTCCGCCACCATCAGGCGCAGGCTCAAGGCGGCAGTCAAGGCTGCAGAGGCAAGAAAGCCAAGGAGTGCCCTTGGCATGCTGGCCAAGAAGCTTCACAAAGATGGAGAATATACAAAGGAGGCCATAGCCAAGGGTGTTTCCTCAAAGATCGTTCCTGCCCTCCGTGCAGAAAGGATTAAGGAGGAGATAATGCTTCTCCTTAAAGAGGGGCCCATGGATATTGATGCACTCTGTAGTGCCCTTTCTGCAAAGAAAGAGGAGGTGGAAAAGCCCCTTTCACAGTTGCAGAAAAAGGGTGTTGTTGAGGAGCAGGACGGAAAGTTCAAACTGAAAGGCAAATAATATTCGGTGACAGGAAAAAAACATGACTGTTCAAGCCGCTAAACTAAACAGTGATTTTATCAAGGACATTGCTGCCCATGAAGGGTGTGAAACCGCGGCCATGTGTTTTTCATGTGGCTCCTGTAGTGGCGTATGTCCTGTAGAAAAGGTGGTGGATGATTTTGATCCGCGAAAGATCGTCCATATGGTCGGTCTTGGCATGGAGGATTCCTTGATTTCTGGCGAGACCATCTGGGCATGTTCTCAGTGTCAGAGCTGCATACCCGTATGTCCTCAGAATGTTAGGTGCGCAGACATCATAAAGGCCCTAAGGGACGAGGCCCTTAAGCGAAAGAGCGTTGACCAGGAGCGTCTTAAGGCTCTTGGTCTCTTTGCAGTGGTGGATCCTGGAAAGTGCGTGGCCTGTCTCACCTGCGTAAGGCTTTGCCCCTTTGGGGCACCCTCCATGACCGGGGAGGGTTATGCCGTTATAGAACCGGGTCTTTGCCATGCCTGTGGAATATGTGTGCTTGACTGTCCGGCCCAGGCGATTTCGCTTGCGCCGTCACTTGAGGCAAAGGGGGCACAACAATGAGCAAGATAAAGGGCTTTTGCTGTAACTATACCCTGAGCGTTGAGGTGGATGCTCTCAAAGAGGAGGGCCTTGTGCCAGAGGATCTTGAGATAGAAAGGCTCCCGTGCACCGGGAGGCTCGAGGTTCCTGAGATACTGGATGCCTTCACTAAGGGGGCTGAGGCGGTCTTTGTTGTAGGATGCCAGGTGGATAAGTGTCATAATCTTTCAGGCAGTTACCGCGCATCCAAAAGGGTTAAGTATGCAAAGAAGATCCTTGAGGAACTTGATATGAATCCAGACCTTGTGGAGATGTTCTTTGCAGGGCGAGGAGAGACAGAGCCAGTGGTAGAGGCTGCTAGAACCATGGCATCCAGGGCCTAGGCCGGATGCCTTCAGGAATTAAAAGCACTTTGGCTTTTTGGAGTAAGGTCACATGATAATAGCAGAAAGAAAACCCATGAAGGAGCTGCTGGAGATGGTTTCCGACGTAAAGAGGCTCCTCATTGTAGGCTGCCGCGGTTGTGTGGCAGTCTGCTCTGCAGGAGGCGACAAGGAGGTCAGCATCCTTTCAGCGGCATTGAGGCTTGGAGTTAAGAGGGCCGGTGGTGAAATAGATATCCATGAGGATACCCTGGTTCGTCAGTGTGATCCAGAATACATCGAACCATTGAATGATAAGGGGGCAAAGTACGACGCCGTTCTTTCAATGGCATGTGGCGTTGGGGTCAATTTTGTTGCCGACAGGTGCCCGGACGTGAACGTGCTGCCTGCGCTAAACACCACCTTCTACGGAGCAAATCTTTCAAGCGGTGAGTGGAAGGAGATGTGTGCAGGTTGTGGGGCCTGCGTCCTTCACCTGACAGGAGGTCTTTGCCCTGTGGCCAGGTGTGCAAAAAGCCTATCCAATGGCCCGTGCGGCGGTTCCCAGGGAGGAAGATGTGAGATCAATCCGGATGTGGACTGTATATGGCAACAGATTTACGACAAACTATCCAGCATGAACCGGAAAGAGGAGCTCAGGCAGATTATGCCCATGAGGGACTGGACTACTGCTGGACATGGGGGACCACGTCGGAGAATAAGGGAGGACTTGCTACCGTGATGTCTGGAAGCAATCTTGAAAACGTACTTCGCTCTGGGACCTTTGCAGTCACAGGCGAACTGGGGCCGCCCAAAAGCGGCGATATGGAAGTTGTCAGGAAAAAGGCCAGGATTCTCAAGGGCCATGTGGATGCCGTAAACATTACGGACTGTCAGACGGCCATAGTGCGGATGTCGAGCCTTACAGCAGGTCTTATTGCCCTGTCTGAAGGGGTGGAGCCAGTTATGCAGATGACCTGCCGTGATCGTAACAGAATCGGTATGCAGGCGGACATCCTTGGCGCCTCTGCCCTTGGAATAAAGAACCTCCTGTGTCTTACAGGCGATCATCAGAAGTTTGGAAATCATCCCCAGGCCAAGGGTGTCTTTGATATGGACTCCATCCAGCTCCTCCAGATGGTCAAGGGCATGAGGGATGAAAAACGGTTTCAGTGCGGCGAGGAGATCAAGAAGGCAGAGCCAAGACTCTTCCTGGGGTGTGCGGCAAATCCCTTTGCGGATCCCTTTGAATTCAGACCAGTCAGGCTTGCAAAGAAGGTGGAGGCAGGGGCAGACTTTGTCCAGACCCAGATCATATATAATGTTGAAAAGTTCAAGAAGTTCATGGAAATTGCCAGGGACCTTGGTATCCATGAAAAGTGCTTCATACTTGCAGGTGTGACACCTCCAAAGTCCCTGGGTATGGCCAGGTACATGAAGAAGTTCGTTCCAGGGCTGGATGTTACAGACGATGTAATTCAACGTCTTCAGGATGCCAAGGATCAGAAGGAAGAGGGCATTGACATCTGTGTAGACATTATCAAGCAGGTTCAGGACATACCAGGGGTTTCGGGTGTCCATGTAATGGCCATTGAGTGGGAGGAGGCCGTACCGGAGATAGTAAAGAGGGCAGGACTTTCACAAAGGCCGGAACCAAAGGGCATAGAGCCTGTCCTTTCGAGCAGTGGTGCCATTGACGAGGCAGTTGAAAAGGCCCGCAGGGAGGCCAGGCTTGAGCTTGAGGGCGAGCTTAAAAAGGTAAAGGCCGAGGCAGATGCCTCAAGAGATCTGCTGGCAAAGGAGAAGGAGAAAGTTGCCTCTGAGATTTCAGGTCTCAAGAAGCAGGTAGAGGAGGCAAAGAGCATGGTAAGCCGCAAGGAGGCTGAAATACAAAAACTTACTGAGGAATTACAGAAGGCAAAAGAGGCGGTTTCAGGCACGGCTGCCCCGGCGCCTGTAGCCTCTAAGGAGGCAGTGGCCGGAGTACAGGAGGCCACCGTTACGGTTTCTTCTGGTGCCTTGAGTGCCAGGGAACAGCAGGTGCTCAGTTCACTAAACAAGGGGCTTGTTGCCCTTAAGGAGGTCCTGGGCCTGAATGACGCACAGTTTGAGGCTATGAGGCGGTTTCTTGAGGCGGAGTTCATGCTCCAGCTTGGAACTGCAGTAAGGGAAACTGCACAGGTTACGGAGGCTCCCCAGGTACAGGCTGAGGCGCCACCTGCTGCGGTTACACCGGCCCCAGCTGCGGAACCAGTGGAGGAAGAACGGCCAGCCGAAGAAGAAAAGCCCCAAAGGCCCAAGGAAGTTGTGAATCTGGTTGCCCAGGGTAACGTTGCCCTTCATGCCAAGGATTTCAAGAAGGCGGTTGAGCTTTTTAAGAAGGCCCTTGAGATTTCCCCCGAGGATGAGAAGGCAAAGGAGGGGCTTGAAGAGGCAAGAAAGGCCCTTTTAGAGGAAAAAGAGGCAGCAGATAAGGCAGTGAAAATCAAGGAGGTGGAAGGTCTTCCTCCCTGCCCCGACGAGATAGACCCGGATGAGTGGAAGCGCAAGTGGGTAGTACGTTTTACAGCCCGCGGAAACGTTGCCCTTATGAAGGGGGACTTTGAAACTGCAAAGAAGGAGTTTCAGAAGGCCCTTGATCTTGATCCAGATTATGAAAAGGCAAAGGATGGCCTTGCCAGGGCTGAAAAGGGCGAGGACATATTCATACCTGACGTGAAGCCAGGCGAGGTTGAGGCTGCAGCTCCTGCCCCTGAAGAGAAAAAGATAGAGAAAGAGGCTGCAGAGGCAAAAGAGGAAAAGCCTGCTAAAGAGGAAGCTGTCCAGGAAAAGCCGGCTCCGCCTGAAGAGGCAAAGGAAGAGGCAGTAAAAGAGGCCCCAAAGCCCAAGGCAAAGGTTGAGATAAGTGCTCCGGCCGGAGAAGGCGTCGGAGAGCTGGAGGTGGCTCCGCTTCCAAAGGACGAGCCACCACTGGAAGAACGCGCCAAGGGTATTCCTGAGGAGGTTTACAAGGAGCCGTGCACCGGAGTTATACAGAGCGTGACTATAGGCGATGGTGACAAGGCCATTACAGTGGGAGGAGAGACTGCCCTTCCCTTCCACGCCTTTGAAGGTGAAATCCCAAATCTTCCTAGGACGGCCTTTGAGGTGCTTGACTCCCCACCAGAGGAATGGCCGGAAGTGCTGCTAAAGTACTATTCCGACGTTGTAAACGATTCGGCGGCCTGGGCCAGGAAGTGTGTCAACGAGTTTGGTGCCCAGGCAATATGCCTGTCTCTTGATTCAACAGATCCCAATGGTGCCAACGTATCATCTGCAGATGCCGCCCAGGTGGCCAAAAAGGTCATTGAGGCCGTGGATGTCCCAATAATCCTGTGGGGCTGTGGTAATGCGGAAAAGGATACTGAGACCCTGCGTGAGATAACAGGACTCGTTGAAAACAGAAACGTTTGCATTGGTCCTTTGACCGACGCCAACTACCGCACCCTTGGGGCAACTGCCATGGCATTTCAGTATCCTGTTGTGGCCTCTACCCCCATTGATGTTAACCTTGCAAAACAGCTGAATATTCTACTTGAAAATCTGGGTGTTCACCTGGACCATATCCTTATGGATCCGTCTATTGGTGCTGTGGGATACGGGCTGGAGTACACCTATTCCGTAATGGAGCGAATAAGGCTTGCCGCACTTACCCAGCAGGACGAGAAACTGTCACCGCCCATTATATGTAACCTTGGAAGAGAGGTGTGGAAGGCAAAGGAAACAAGGCTTCCAACTGATGCCGAGCTTGGCGACCAGGAGAAAAGGGGCGTGCTCATGGAGGCAATTACCGCATCTACCCTTCTTCTTGCAGGAGGAGAGCTGACTGTTATGCGGCATCCAAAGGCCATAAACCTTACAAACGTCCTGGTTGAAGGGATGTTGTAAAAGGTCTTGTATATAAAGACGAAAATTTTTGTACATAATTTAGAGAGGGAAAAATATGTCCAAGATTATCTGTTCAGCAGCAATAAGAGGTGCCCACAAGATTGTGGATATGGCCGAAGAAAAGTACGAGGAGGCCCTAAAAAAGTATGGGCCTGAGCAGGAGGTGGCCTTTCCAAACACGGCCTACTACCTGCCAATCATATACAGCATGCTTGGCGCGCCGGTTAAGCAGCTTGGGGATATGAAAGAGATATTCCAGGAGTGCAGGAAGCTTCTTCCTCCCCCTGTAAGCGACCATGTGTGGCTGCCATATCTTGCGCCAGCACTTGACGCAGGTATGGCAACCTTCTTTGCTGAGGAGATGTTTGAGGCCATAAGATACATAGATGACCCACAGTTTTATACCAAGACAGAGGACCCCCCTGCCAGTGGCAACTACTGGCTTGGGGCCGCCGACGATATCATCTTCAGGAAAAGGGGTGTGGAGTTCGTTGACGGAACGGCCCCAGGCTTTGCTGCGATTCTTGGTTCACCCTCTGATGCTGAAGAGGCAGAGAAGATAGCAACGGAGCTCCAGGAGAAGAACCTCTACGTCTTTCTACACGATCAGACAGATGGAATCTATTTTCCTGATCAGCTTCTTAAGAGAAACATCCAGATTGGATGGTCTACAAGGCTGGTTCCCTTTGGGCCCACCTATACTTCTGCAGTTTTCGCCATTGGCTTTGCATGCCGTGTTGCCCTGGCCTTTGGTGGAATTCAGCCAGGTGATTACAAGGCAAATCTCCTGTACAACAAGGATCGTACATTTGCCTTTGTTATAGCATTTGGGCCTGTTTCCGATGAATGGTACGCCAATGCGGCAGGTGCCATAAACTGGGGCTTCCCAACCATATCAGATTGGGATATCCCTGAGGTGCTTCCCACTGGAATATGTACCTACGAGCACGTAGTAAGCAAGGTGCCCCATGACGAGATCGTGCAGAAGGCCATTGAGGTCAGGGGTCTTAAGGTTACGGTTTCAAAGATAGACATCCCTGTATCCTATGGCCCTGCATTTGAGGGCGAACGAGTACGTAAGGACGATCTCTATCTGGAATGCGGTGGCGGCCGTACCCTTGGCGTTGAGGTCCTGGTGTCAAAGGATATGGACGAGGTGGAAGACGGCAAGGTGATAGTGGAAGGTCCAGAGATGGACGAGGTGGAAGAAGGCGCCAAGCTTCCCCTTGCAATACTGGTTGAGGTCGCAGGAAGGCAGATGCAGCCAGACTTTGAGCCAATACTTGAGCGCCAGTTCCATCACCTCATCAATTACGCCCAGGGCATAATGCACATTGGCCAGAGAAACATAATGTGGCTCAGGGTTGGTAAGAGCGCCATTGAAAAAGGGTTCAAGTTCGAGCACATTGGACGAATACTTCACGGCAAGCTTCACCAGGATTTCGGCGCCATTGTGGACAAGGTCCAGGTAAAGATCTACACCGAGGAAGAGAAGGTCAAAGAGGTGCTTGAGCTTGCCAAGCAGGTTTATGCTGCAAGGGATGAGCGCCTTGGCTCCATGACAGATGAAAGCGAGGAGGTCTTTTACTCCTGCACCCTTTGTCAGTCCTTTGCACCGAGCCATGTGTGCGTCATCACACCTGAGCGCGTTGGAATGTGCGGGGCCTATAACTGGCTAGATGGAAAGGCCTCCTACGAGATAAACCCCACGGGTCCAAACCAGCCCATTGAAAAGGGCAAGTGCATTGACGAAAAGCTTGGCCAGTGGGAGGGTATAAACGAGTTCGTGAAACAGGCATCCCGTGGAAAGGTGGAAAGGGTCAGCGCCTACTCCCTCATGGTAGACCCAATGACTGCCTGTGGATGCTTTGAGTGTATTGCAACCATGCTTCCTATGTGTAACGGTATCATGATTGTAAACCGTGACTACATGGGCATGACACCCAGCGGAATGAAGTTTACCACGCTGGCAGGAATGGTTGGTGGCGGCCAGGTTACCCCCGGATTTCTCGGTGTTTCCAAGCACTACATCTGTTCAAGGAAGTTCATGAATGCAGAAGGGGGGCTTAAGAGGGTGGTCTGGATGCCAAAGATGCTCAAGGAGGAGTTGAGGGAGCGTCTCCAGGAAAGGGCAGAGGAGATTGGCATCCCCGATCTTCTTGACCTGATAGCAGATGAGGAAGTGGGTGTATCCGAGGACGAGGTCTTGAAGTACCTGCAGGAAAAGGGTCATCCGGCACTTTCCATGGAAAGCGTTGTTTAAGAGGAGAAAAGGATCATGGGTCTTACAGGGATAGAAATCCTGAAAATGCTCCCCAAGAAAAACTGCGGGGAGTGCGGTGTGCCTACGTGTCTGGCCTTTGCCATGAAGGTTGCAGCAGGGCAGGAGGATATTGGAGCATGTCCCTACGTTTCCGACGAGGTCAAGGAGAAGGTGGGTGAGGCCAGTGCCCCGCCTATCCGCACCGTTGTCCTTGGTAGTGGGGACCACAAGTTCGAAGTTGGAGGAGAGACCTGTCTTTACAGGCACGAAAAGCGCTTTGAACATCCAACCGGGCTGGCTGTCCTGGTTACCACACAGATGGATGATGAAGCGGTATCCCAGCGGCTTGCCAGGTTCAATGCCCTTCGTTACGACAGGGTCGGCGTTGAGTTAAGGGCAGACCTTGTTGCAGTAAAGGACCAGGGCGGGGATGAGGCGGCCTTTAAGGCCCTTGTGGAAAAGGTCAGGCAGGATTGCCCAGATGCGGCCATCATTCTCATGAGCGAAAATCCCCAGACCATAAAGGGCGGTGCTGAGGTTTGCGGAGAGCACAAGCCCCTCCTTTACGCAGCCACCCCATCCAATGTGGATGATATGGTTACGGTTGCAAAGGAGACCGAGTGCCCTCTTGCCGTAAAGGGAGCCAATATCGGGGAGACTGCGGAGCTTTCAGAAAAGATTCAGGGCGAGGGGTTAAAGGATCTCGTTATCGATACTGGCGCAAGGACCATCAAGGCCGTCTTTGAGGATCAGGTTGTGTGCAGGAGGGCTGCAATTAAGCACAAGTACAAGCCCCTGGGTTTCCCTACAATCACCTTTCCGTGCGAGATGACAGAAGATGCCCTTACAGAGGCCATGTTAACCTCAGTGCTTATTGCAAAGTACGCAGGTATCTGTGTGCTCTCAGATATCCAGGGGGATACGCTCTTTCCCTTGCTGCTTGAGCGGCTCAATATTTTCACTGACCCGCAAAGGCCAATGGTTGTCCAGGAGGATATCTACCCAATTAACGGACCTGATGAAAATTCACCGGTTCTCATCACCTGTAACTTTTCACTCACCTACTTCATCGTTTCTGGTGAAATCGAGGGTTCCAAGGTGCCTGCTTGGCTCCTAATCAAGGACACGGAAGGCCTGTCGGTTCTTACCGCCTGGGCTGCCGGAAAGTTCAGCGCTGACCTCATTGCCCAGTTTGTCAAAAAGAGCGGCATAGAGGAGAAGGTGAAACACAGAAGCCTGATAATTCCCGGTTACCTTGCCTCCATTAAGGGAGAGCTGGAAGAGGAACTTCCCGACTGGAAGATCCAGATCGGGCCTAGGGAGGCAAGCCATCTGCCTCCATATCTGAAGAGCTGGCAGCCTGAGGGCTGATAACTTATCAAAATCGAGGATGAGGAAGAGACATGTACGTTCAATGTATAGCTGAAAGCATCAACATAATGGGAAAGCGTACAGGTGGGGCCATGAGGGCCAGGGATCCCAGGCCCATTGTGGAAATGGCCCATGAGGAGGTAGCCTTTGGCGGGGATTACCTTGACCTGAACATCGGGCCTGCCAGGAAGGACGGAACCGAACTCATGCCGTGGATAGTGCGTGTTGTAGAGGAGGTTACGGACTGCCCGCTCTCTCTTGACACGACAAATGCAGATGCACTGATAGCTGGTATGAAGGTGGCTAAGAATCCAAAGCAACACGTTATGAACTCCATATCCCTTCAGCCTGAAAGGATGAAGAAACTTATCCCGGTTGCCGCTGAAACGGGCTGCTATGTGGTGGGACTTCTTTGGGGAGTGGATGGAATGCCCAGGGATTCCAACGAACGGGCCGCCATGACAGTGGATCTTACAATGGCAATGAATGAGGCGGGAATTCCCAATGAAAAGATACTTATAGACCCAATTGCAACTCCCATAACACTGGGTTCCGAGCAGGTCATGAGCGGATTAGAGTTCATGGCCATGCTGCCGGATATTGCCCCTGGGGTTAAAAGCACCGTGGGCCTTTCCAATGTCTCAAACGGGGTCGAGGCACACCTTCGCCCCTATCTCAACAGGGCCTATCTTGCCATGCTCATGAAGGTTGGTATCTGGTCTGCAATAGTTGACGCCTACGACCAGGAACTTATTGAACTTGCCCACGGGGAGCGTCCGGAATTGCTGAAGCTTGTCCATGATATAATGGATGGTAACGAACCTGATCCTTCAACCCTTTCCGACAAGGAAATGGAGTACTACAAGACAACACGGGTTCTCATGGGAAAGACCATTTTCTCAGAATCCTGGTTGGAACTTTAAAAATAAGGACTCAAAAGGTATTATAAAATGGTGGGTCATTCCCACCATTTTTGTATGGAAAGGTTGCAAATGGCTGAATCAATCAAAATCGCGTTAGACGGCAAGGAGATCAAGGCTCAAAAGGGCCAGACAATACTTCAGGCTGCAAGGGAGGCGGGGATCAAGATTCCCAGCCTTTGTCATCTTGAAGGGGGAAGTGACTCTGAACGGCCTTGTCTCCTGTGCATGGTTGAGGTGGAAGGAACAGGCAGGGTCAGGGCATGTAATACCTTGGCTGAGGATGGACAGGTCATTACGGTTCACTCAAAGGACCTGGATGCCTTCAGAAAGGAGAGGCTCACAAGGCTTGCGGAGAGCCACTACGGCGACTGCCGGGCTCCTTGCAACCTTACCTGCCCAGGCGGCATAAACGTCCAGGGATATGTAAACCTCATTGCCAAGGGTGAATACAAGGCCGCCCTCATGCTCATAAAGGAGAAAAATCCCTTGCCCATCTCCGTTGGCAGGGTCTGCCCCAGGTTTTGCGAAACGAGGTGCAGGAGGATACTTCTTGATGAGCCCATAGCCATAAACCACTTGAAGCGTTTTGTTGCAGATTATGCCTCTGAGACAGGTATCAGGGATGATGTTGTAGGGAAACCTACAGGGAAGAAGGTGGCCATAATTGGTGGAGGCCCTGCAGGCCTTTCCTGTGCCTACTTCCTTAGAAAGCAGGGGCATGACGTCACCATTTTTGAGGCAGAGGAGAAGCTAGGAGGGCTATTAAGGTACGGCATACCTGGTTATAAGCTCCCCAATAAGGAGGTGGACAAAGAGGTCCAAAATATCCTGAACCTTGGTGTCCACGTAAAACTTCAAAAAAGATGGGGACAGGATTTTACCATCCAGGACCTTAAAGATCAGGGCTACGGGGCGGTCTTCATCGCCACCGGGCTTTCAAGGCAGAAAAAGCTAGAGATAGAGGGAGCAGAGCTTGCCATTTCTGGCCTCAAGTTTCTGAAAGAAGTGAACAAGGGCCGCGCCCCTTCGGTTGGAGAACAGGTCCTGGTGGTTGGAGGCGGTGATATAGCGGTTGACGCTGCAAGAAGCGCAAGGCGACTTGGCGCAAGAAGTGTAACTGTCATATACCCTCGTTCCAGGGTTGAGCTTCCGGCCCATCAGAGGGAGATTGAGGAGGCGGAAAAGGAAGGGGTCCAGTTCTTCCTCATGGCAACTCCACTCAAAATCAGCGAAGAAGATGATAAACTAAAGGTGGAGATGGCCCGTACAATCCTGGATGAGCCTGATGAAAGGGGAATCAGGCACCCAATTCCCATGCCTGGTTCGCGTCTTTACTGGACAGGAGATACCATCATTTCAGCATTGGGCCAGGAGGGGGATCCAACATTTCAAAGCTTTGGTGAGATCGAGGCCTCCATAAAGCTTACTCCAAGAAAGACCATTAAGACCCATCCAAGCACCATGAAGACCAGTGTGGATGGCATTTTTGCGGGAGGCGATGCAGCTACCGGTTCAAGGACGGTTATACAGGCCGTTGCGGGAGGAAGAAGGGCTGCCGAATCCATCCACGAATATCTCATGAAGGAGAAGGCCGGGATAGCTGAGGCGAGATTCAACTTCACCAAGGGAAAGCGCTTTGAAGATGTGGACATGCACAACTTCGACGGCTATTCCATTCAACTAAACGAGGTGATGCCTGCCAGGCCTCCTGAAAGACGGATAGGCGACTTTGACGAGGCTAACCTTGGTTTTTCAGAAGAGATGGCGGTTCGCGAGGCCAAAAGGTGCCTGCAGTGCGGATGCCTTGGGCTTTCAAAGTGTACCTACAGGGAGCTTTGCGTTGATTACAAGGTGAAGGCAAATGTTGCCCGTACAAGGCTTAAATATCCTGTTGACAGGAGCCATCCCTTTATTGTCATTGATGCAAATAAATGCATAGGCTGCACAAGATGCCTGAGAAGCTGTAAATATGGCGCCCTGGAACTGGAAGTCAAATGGGATGACAAGGCCGAGGTGATCCAGGATGTATCCATCAGGCTTAATGAAAAATGCGTATCATGCGGGGCCTGTGTAGACGCCTGCCCAACAGGAACCCTTTCCAAGAATGATCTTGTGATCCCGCTTTTTCCAGAACAGGTAACAAAGGTAAAGAGCGTTTGTACCTACTGCGGCACAGGTTGCAGCCTGGACGTGGTCTCCAAGTATGGGGCCATTCTGGAGGTGAAGGCGGATTCGTCAAGACCGCCAAACTGGGGGCAGCTCTGTGTCAAGGGCAGGTTCGGTTATACCTTTTACAGGCATGAGGAGAGGCTCAGAAGGCCCCTTGTAAGGGACAACATTGATGAGCCCTTCAGGGAAGTGGACTGGGACGAGGCCCTTCGGGTGCTGGCTGCCCGTCTAAATGCCATACGGGACAACTTCGGCTCTGATAGCGTTGGAGTCCTTGCCTCATCAAGGTGCACCAACGAAGAGAACTACCTTCTCCAGAAGCTTGCCCGTGCGGCCTGGGGCACAAACAACGTGGATAACTGTGCCCGGGTCTGACACGCTCCCTCTGTCAGCGGTCTGCTGGCAACACTGGGAAGCGGGGCAGCAACTACACCCTTCGAGCAGATAATAGGCACGGACTGTCTCCTTATCTGCGGCTCAAACACCACAGAGGCACATCCCATAGTTGGGCTAAAGGTGAAAGAGGCGGCAAGGACAGGAACAGACCTCATAGTCATAGATCCAAGACGAACAGAGGTTGCAGCCATTGCCGAAGAACAGCCAGGGGGCCTGTGGCTGAGGGTGGCGCCTGGAGGAAACATCCCCCTTCTTAACTCCATCTTGTACTGCATCATTGAAGAGGGGCTTATAAACGAGGATTTCATATCAAAGCGTACCGAGCAGTTTGAGGCCATAAGGAAACATGTAAAGGATTACCCGCCTGAAAAGGTGTATCAGATAACGGATGTTGACCCGGAACTTGTGAGGGCTGCTGCGCGGAAGTATGCCTCCTCCAAAAATTCCCTTATCCTCTATGGTCTTGGAGTTGCCGAGCACAAGGGAGGCACAGCCGGGGTGATCGCCCTGGCAAATCTTGTTCTGGCAACGGGTCAGGTGGGCAAGCCCCACAGCGGCATAAATCCGCTAAGGGGTCAGAACAACGTTCAGGGCGCCTGTGACATGGGAACCTTGCCTTACACCTTCCCGGGTTACCAGCCAACGGATGATCCAAAGGTGCTGGAGAAATTTGCCAGTGCCTGGGGAGTGAACAGCCTTCCGGTGTCAGACGGGCTTCTTGAGCCCCAGATGTACGATGCCGCCCTTGAGGGCCGTTTCAAGGCGCTTTACTGTGTGGGTTATGATCCTGCCCAGACCCAGTCCAACATTGGCAAGGTGCACGAGGCGCTAAAGGCCATGGATCTTGTGGTGGTTCAGGACCTGTTCCTCACGGAAACGGCCAGGTTTGCCCATGTTGTACTGCCATCTGCCTGTTTCTATGAAAAGGACGGCACCTTTACAAGTGGTGAGCGCCGGGTAAGACGTGTCACCAAGGTAATAGATCCCCCTGGTAAGGCAAAGGCAGACTGGGAGATCATTTGTCTCGTTTCCCAGGCCACTGGATACCCCATGTTTTATACTGGGCCGGAGCAGATAATGGCAGAGATAGCAAGGGTGACTCCGGCCTATGCAGGTATCAGCTACGACAGGCTTGGGGACAAGGGAATGGTCTGGCCATGTCCCTCTTCCGACCATCCTGGAACTCCCCTTCTCCATACGGAAAGTTTCCCGAGGGGTAAGGGTACCTTTGTGCCCGTCTCCTACATCATTCCGGAAGAGGAGGCGGATGATGAGTATCCCTTTGTTCTCATTACCGGAAGGCGGTTGGAACATTACAACAACGGTTCCATGACTAGACGCTGCGAGGGATTTGACCGGATATGCCCAGAGGAGCTGGTTGAGATAAACCCAGAAGATGCGGCCCGGCTCAAGGTGGAAGATGGGGACTTGGTGAAGGTTGAATCAAGGCGTGCCCGTATAAAGGTTAGGGTCAAGGTAACAGAAAGAAGCAAGTCCGGGGTGGTGTTTATGACCTTCCACCATCAGGATACTTTGACTAACTTCCTTACAAGCCCTGGTATGGATGCCAAGACCCTTACTCCAGAGTATAAGGTGTGTGCTGTAAGGATAATGCCTCAGACAAAGGCGAAATAATAAAAGAAATGGCTGAAGAGGTCGGGTGCCCGGCCTCTTCAGGAATATGGAATGCTTTGCCAGGCTCCACCTATTGAAGATCGTTCATGCAACATAGTCGCAGCCCTTGCCTTCAGTGACAGTAGCAAAATGTCAGTCTAAAAATGTCAGCTTGGATGAGATAAAACTTGATCCTCAATGGTGGTGGAATTTGAGCCCAAGTTTTTACAATAAATAAAAAAATCTGAAAGTATCTGATTATCGCTAAAAAAAACGCAGAGATAATAGTAATTGGCGCCGGTCCTGGTGGCAGTGTCGCAGCCATGCTGTTGGCGCAAAAGGGTCATGAGGTGCTTTTGGTTGACATGGCCAGGTTCCCAAGGGAAAAGACCTGCGGTGATGGACTGACTCCACGGGCTGCGGAAACATTGCGCCGTCTTGGTTTAGAGACCAAGGTGGCCTCATGTTCTCACAAGGTTAAATCCGCCAGGATGTATGCCCCATCAGGGCAGACGGTCACAGCCACGTTCGCCTCAATGGTTCATGACCTTCCTCCGCACGGATATGTAATTCCTAGAATACGTCTTGATGATATCTTGTGCCAGGAGGCCCAAAAGGCAGGGGCCGGTTTTCTTCCAGGAACAAAAGTGGAGGATTTTCTGTGGAACGACGGCACTGTTCAGGGCATAGTTGCCCGTAGCAACGGCTCCATCCGAAAGATACGTGCCAATGCAGTGGTGGTTGCCACAGGCGCCTCAATGTATCTGCCCAAACGCCTTGGAATTGCCCCCGCCTCTACCTGTGATGTTCTGGCAGTGCGCGGGTACTGGGAAGGAGTGGAAGGTCTGGACGATGCCCTTGAGTTTCATTTGCCTCCCCAGGTGTCCCTGGGATACGTGTGGCTTTTCCCAGTGGCTAAGGATGTTGCCAATATCGGTATCTGTTTTTACAGGCTCTTTGGGGCAAAACACCCAATGCCTAGCCGTGCAATGAAACACCTTATTGAGTCTTATCCAAACTTTCGAAAGCGGTTGCGTCATGCTCGTCCCAAAGGCAAGGTTAAGGGTTACCCTATACGCACGGACTTTCCCAAGTGTCCCATTCTTGGCCCTGGATGGCTGGCAGTGGGAGAGGCCACGGGCTTGGTCAATCCAGTTACGGGTGAGGGCATTGATCTGGCCATGGAAAGTGGAGAGCTGGCCGCAAAGGCCCTTCACAAGGCCCTTAAGGCAGGCCGTTTGGACATGCAGTCCCTCAAGTCCTACAGGCAGGACATGAATCGGCAATTTGCGGGCATGTTCAGGGGGTTGCGTATTATCCGTTCCCTGATAATTCGTCCTAAGGCCTTGGATATATATATCAGGCAGGCCAATAGGCACCCAGGCCTGTTTCGGCGTGTTTTCCGGATAATGCTGGGCGCTGCTCCGGTGTACGAGGCCCTTTTCCCATCGACCTGGTGGTGGTTTTTGAAACCATAAAGGCTGGGATCGATCACTTATTTGAATTTGATATCCTTCAAGCTGTTTCAATAAAACAAGAAAAACCTACACGAAGGTTCCCGCTTTTTACTGCCATTAGTCTGTAACGTAACTGGGTACCAATCTGTAAAATCGTTGTATTTACATGGTGCGGTTGTTATTACTATTGGGACATGATTTTCTCTGCTTTAAATCTCGAAGACTCTGATAAGAGGCATATTATGGAAATGTTCAAGGGCACCACAGTGATTGCCGTCAGGCATGCAGGTAAGGTGGTAATAGGCGGTGACGGACAGGTCACCCTGGGAAGTACAGTTGTAAAGGGAAAGGCACGAAAGGTGCGGCGTCTTTTCAACGGTAAAGTGATAACGGGTTTTGCCGGGGCAACAGCAGATGCCTTTACCCTTTTTGAAAGGCTGGACGGAAAGCTTGAGGCCTATGGAGGCAACCTCATGAGGGCAGCAGTTGAACTTGCCAAGGACTGGAGAACAGACAAGCTGTTGCGGCGCCTTGAGGCCATGCTCATAGCTGCGGATAAAGAACACACCCTTTTGATTTCTGGGGCAGGGGACGTCATTGAACCAGATGACGGGCTTATAGCAATAGGTTCAGGCGGTCCCTATGCACTGGCCGCAGCAAGGGCACTTGTTGCCCACAGTGACCTTGATGCCCAGGAGATAGCCAGAAAGGCCCTTGATATAGCTGCGGATATCTGTATTTACACCAATCACAGCCTTGTTTTTGAAGGGCTTGAGGAAGAGAAAAAATGAAGAATCTGGAACTAATGGATGAAATACAGCCACTCACCCCGAGACAGATAGTTGCGGAACTGGACAAGTACATAATCGGTCAGGCAAAGGCGAAGCGTTCCGTGGCCATTGCCCTGAGAAATCGATGGCGCAGGCAGCAGGTGCCAGAAGAGCTCAGGGATGAAATTGCGCCCAAGAATATAATCATGATTGGACCCACCGGTGTAGGAAAGACCGAGATAGCCAGAAGGCTTGCAAGGCTGGCAAAATCCCCCTTTCTAAAAATTGAGGCCAGCAAGTTTACCGAGGTGGGCTACGTTGGCAGGGATGTGGAGTCCATGATAAGGGACCTGACACACCTTGCAGTGGACATGGTGAAGGCCGAGGAGAAGCAAAAGGTGGAGAAAAAGGCCAGGGAACAGGCAGAAGAAAGGCTGCTTGACCTCCTGCTTCCCCGTTCGTCAACTGGTATGGAGGAGACGGCCGCAGAGACCAGGGAGCGTTTCAGAAAGATGCTTCAAGAGGGCAAGCTTGATGATCGGCCGGTGGAGCTAGAGGTCTCTGCACGTCCTGCCGCCCCCATGGTTGAGATATTTGCTGCTGCGGGAATGGAGGAGATGCAGTCCAATCTCCAGGACATGCTTTCAAATATCTTTCCCAAGAAGAGGAAAAGGCGCCAGGTCAAGGTGAAGGAGGCCAGGAAGATACTTGAACAGGAGGCGGCAGGTAGACTCATAGACATGGACAAGGTGGTGGAAAAGGCAGTTGCCCGTGTGGAGCAGTCTGGGATCATCTTTCTTGACGAGATAGACAAGATAGCAGCAGGTTCATCTGCCAAGGGAGGCCCGGATGTCTCCAGGGAGGGGGTCCAGCGCGATCTTCTGCCCATTGTTGAGGGCACAAGTGTCCACACCAAGTACGGCATAGTTCGTACCGACCATATCCTTTTTATTGCCAGCGGGGCCTTCCACGTGGCAAAACCTTCTGATCTTCTTCCTGAGCTTCAGGGGCGTTTCCCCATACGGGTGGAACTGGACTCCCTGACCCAGGAGGACTTTGCCAGAATACTTGTAGAGCCTGAAAATGCACTGGTGACCCAGTACAGGGCCCTCATGGAAACCGAGGATATTAAACTTGTCTTTGAAGATGAGGCCATTTCTGAGATAGCAAGGATTGCCTTTGAAGTGAACTCTCGGACGGAAAACATTGGAGCAAGGAGGCTTCATACCGTAATGGAAAGGCTCCTTGAGGAGGTCTCCTTTGAGGCCCCTGATATTGCCCCGCAAACCATTAATATTACAGCCGGGTACGTGAGGGAAAAACTGGCGGATATCCTGGAAGATCAGGATCTCAGCAGGTTCATCCTGTAAGAAGAGGGAAAGCTATGTCAACCGAATCATCTGTAACTGCGCAGGTTTTAATCGAGGCCCTTCCTTATATAAGGCGCTTTTATGGAAAGACCATTGTTATCAAATATGGCGGACACGCCATGGTGGATGAGGCCCTTAAGGAGAAGTTTGCCCTTGATATCATCCTCATGAAGTATGTGGGTATAAATCCCGTGATAGTGCACGGGGGAGGCCCCCAGATAAGTAACATAATGGATCGAATGGGCATAAAGCCTACCTTTGTGGAGGGCCAGAGGGTAACAGACGACGAGACCATGAGCGTTGTGGAAATGGTGCTCGTGGGTACCGTTAACAAGGAGATTGTGGGGCTCATAAACAGGCTTGGAGGGCGTGCCGTAGGGCTTTCAGGCCGGGACGGGGAGCTCGTCCAGGCAAAACGCATGAAGATATACCGTTACAGCGGGGACGAACGCCCCCCGGAAATAATAGATATAGGCCGGGTGGGCAAGGTCTCCAAGGTGAATCCGGAGGTGCTGGTCGCCCTGGAAAACCAGGGTTTTATACCCGTCATTGCTCCAGTAGGTGTAGGGCCTGACTCACAGGCCTACAACATAAATGCAGACCTTGTGGCCGGAGCCATAGCAGGCAAGCTTCGCGCTGAAAAACTCATACTTCTCACCGATGTGGCCGGTGTCCTTGGGCCTGGAGGAGAAGGAGAAGAGCAGCGGCTTATTCATTCAATGACTGTAGATGAGGTACAAAAGGCCCTGGACGAGGGTACGGCCTCTGGAGGAATGATTCCAAAACTGAAGGCCTGTCTCAAGGCCCTTAAACAGGGAACAAGGAAGGCACATATAATTGATGGCAGACGGGAACACGCCATCTTATTGGAGCTTTTTACCGATGCAGGTGTAGGCACGGAAATAGTTTCTGACTAATGCGAACTTGGGACCAGCCTTTTCACAGGCAGCTCCTTTCCATTGTGGCCCCTTTGGTAAACGGGGATTATTCCGTATGAAGATATAATATTTTGTCCCATCTTGGAAAGGCAATACTTCAAAAATTGTAACCCATTTTCGCCAATTTCTTTACCTTTGAAGCGTGCATAAAGGGTGGCGGAAAGGGGATAGGAACCGTTTTTAATGGTTTCTGGACAGGGGATAAAGTAGTCTTCCCCCTCTTTTCTTGAAATTGCCACTGCTCTTACGCCCTTCTGCGTTTTAGTGAAAAGATAGAAACCCACGGCTCCAGGCTGGGTTGATAATGCCTGGAAAAGATCCACCCTGGTGTCAAGGAGTTTTACCTCATCCTTCAGGGTTCCACCGCAAAGACAGGTCTCCTGGAACCATCTATTCATATATGGCGAAAACGATATTCCAAAGGGGATTATCTTGAGGGATATCCAGTGGGACGTAAGGCCAAGCTGGCCAAAGGTCTCCACTGAAAAAGGAAAGCCGCACTTCCTGTTCTGTGAAAATATGGCATCTATTTGGCCGATTGTAAGGCCCTTTAGGGGATTTGACTCATTTACATAAATGGCAAGGGCGGGTTTGCCCAGAACCATGTATTCCCTTTCATCAGTCCGTGTGGCATTTGTATCAGCCAAGGGTGTTGTTTCTTCAGCACTAATAACAAACTCTATTAGTGGCCCGTTTTCTTTCCTGGGCAAGAGGTCACTGTTTTCATCAAGCACCACCACTTTGGCTGCAGGTTTTAATTTTTTCCACTGTTTCACCACTTCCTCAACACATGGCCTTAAAAAGACAGGTACGGACACAAAAAAGGCGGAAACAGCAGGTTCCTGTCCGCTTGCAGGGGAGATGCGTTGGGCACTGGCTACACCTACACCAAGGTGGATAAAGAATGACAAGACCATTGCTACGGCAATCAGATGGAAAGGGTTATGTCTGTTCATGGCATGTTCAGGCCGATCTCTTCAGGCGTCAGTCCTGAAATGGACTCCAGTTCCTTCCTGTTCTTTATTTCGATCTGAGCACCTTTTACCACTATTAAGCCGGATTTTTGCATCTT
>Ga0256832_1000071_pt1 | contig 58503 bp, 48 predicted proteins | sample 134614metaG_FD_190534 | JGI IMG/M metagenome (GOLD analysis project Ga0256832, IMG submission 190534) | Hydrothermal vent microbial communities from Lau Basin, Pacific Ocean - 134-614 | ecosystem: Environmental > Aquatic > Marine > Hydrothermal vents | place: Pacific Ocean: Lau Basin | collected...
GGTCTTTTTAGGGGTCGGCATCCCGCTTTTTACCATGATGCAGGTCATTCCGGCCAGTTTGTTTCTGTTGGGCGGCGCCATCATCAGTTCTATCGTCGGGGTGTTCATGGGCTACTATGCCATGGTGATCTATGTGCGGACGCACCGACCGCCGCGGCAGCCGCGCGACGACTATTTTCATCACGACAGGGAGAGATAGCGCCTTGGGGGGGAATGGCTTCATTCCAGCCCGACCTCCAGGCGGGCCTGATTCACGCGCATTTCGGCCAGATGTATGTTCCCCTCCTGAAGCGCCTTCCCGGCTTCCTCCAGCCACATGCGAGCAGTGCCCCGGGTGGCTTCATCCAAGCTGGGATCATTCCGTAGCTTCTCTTCCACCTCGATGGCGGATTGAGCCAGCTCCAGACGCCTCTCGGCCAGCTTCACCGTCCAATCCCACCGCGAGGACGTTTCGAAGCGATGCTGGGTCAGATCGTCGGGCTCCCATCCCAACTCCTCAAACAGAGGCGCCGCCTTTTCCCAGATATCCAGCGTCTGGTGAGCTTTTTTCAAATGCTGGGCGGCCGTCTGGAAATGCCAGTACAGCATATCATCGAGGAGGGATTGGGGAGTGTCCCAACCTATCTTTTGGGCGCGCGCAGACAACGCATTCACCTGCTTCCACATGTCATCCCGCTGGCCCAACAAGGCCTTCCCATCCTTGTTCAACACCCGAGATCGCCACAGTTTGCGTAACTGTCGGGCCTTGCGCTTGTTGGGCGTATGTTGCAACAGCCATTCGAAATAGGAATAGCTATCCGCCCGGAGTAAGGGATCATCCTTGCTCTTCTTCGCGAAAAACGCGTTGGCTTTTTGCAGTTTTTCCAATCCCACCAGCTTCACCAGCCGTTTCATCGTATCGAAGGACTTGGCGTATCCGTACTCTTCGATCTTCTCGGCCTCCTCGGTGTACAGGCCTACATGATCCCAATCTTGCAGGGGCATCTTGATTTTGTCGCGTCGGGACATGCGGTAAGGATAGGATTCAGGATCCATCTCCAGACGTTGGACCGCTTCCCGCGCGCTCCACTCCGCCCAGCCCTCGAAGAGCCACACCGGTTCGAAGGGCCGGGACCAGAGATGGGCGGCCTCATGCACGATGGTGCTGTTGGGCGCATTGGGCTGGATATAGATGGAATCCTCATCCATGAGCATCCCTTCATAGCCCCAAATATCGGATGATGTAGAACGTCGCACCTCGATTTCATCGCTGCCCTGGTAGGGGAAGCCGTGGATGCGTTCGAGTTCGGGCAAGGCCCGGGTGAGTACGCTGACGATCTTTTGCGCCCAGGCATCCTCGCCGCTCACATAGCGCACCCGGATGCGCACGTCTTGCTCCTGCAAGGGGATGGGATCGGAAAGAAGTTCCTTCGCTTCGGCCGCGCGCTCTCCCTCGATGACATACAAATCCCCCACGGGCTGTGAGCTCACCCCTTCATCGCACGTCACCGTTGAGTTGATATCGTTCACCTCGCAATAATCGGTGAACTGGCTGATCTCGAAGCCCTTGGGAAAGCGCAGGAAAATCTTGCCCGAAGTCACCCATTCCTGCTGACCGTCCAGCTGAAACAGGGGCACGCTGACCACGTTTGGGGAAACATAGAAGGGCGGCTGGGCCTTGACAATGACATATTCCAGTTCGATCCGCGTCTTCTGGTTATAGGTCAGTTGTCGGCGGAGGCGAATGGTGTACAGATCGTACTCCCGCTCTTTTTTCTTGCGGCGAACGGTCAATCGCGTGCCGTCCCCGCGTTCGGCCCGGATATCGCTCGCGCCTTTGGGAAGCAGCCAGAAGAGACGGTCATAGTAATAATAGCTGCCGCGTTTCCGCTTACGAGTGGTGGGATCGTGATTGATCAGATCGATGGTCGTATGCACCAGGATGCGCTCTTCTCCCGGCATCACAGTGTAAGTCGTCTCTTCATGCACCTTGAGCCCGCCGCCCGCGGCCAGAGCGTCATGCCTCGCGCCAAAAAGAGCGATCCCCAAAGAGAATAGAAGTAGAAAGGTCAGGAGGATGCGTTTTTTCTTCGACATGGGTCCGGAGTCTCAATGAGTCAGTGGCAACGATTCAAATTCTCCCTGCGCCTTCCCCGAAATTCAGGACGTGGCGCTGGCCCCACGGTTTCGCCGCGGGCGCTCATCCTTACTGACGCAATCAAGCCCAAAAAGTTACGTCTGCCCGCCCGGCATGGTGGCGGGATGCGCAGGATCGTAATAACGCGGGCCTTCGTGCAGGATGTGGTAGGTGGTGTCGCGTTCGGCGGGGATGCGGCCCAGGTCGAGGATGAGGCGCTCGAATTCGGCGGGGGCGACATACTCGCCCGTCTCCGCGCCGGCGCTGCGACTGATGCGTTCATCGTGCAGCGTGCCGCCAAAGTCGTTGGCCCCGGCCTCCAGCAACATTTGAGCCATGGGAAGACCGAGCTTCACCCAGCTCACCTGGATGTTGGGAATCCAGCGCCCGAGCATGATGCGTGCAACCGCGTGCATGAGCAGGCTCTCCCGGCCCGTGGGTCCCGGCCGGGCCTGGCCCGAGGCGTAGAGCCGCGTGTTCTGATAGATGAAGCCCAGGGGCACGAATTCGGTAAATCCGCCCGTCTCCTGCTGGATGGAGCGGAGGATGGCCAGATGCCGGGCCCAGTGCTCCGGCCCGTCCACATGCCCGTACATGATAGTGGCGGTGGAGGGCAGGCCCACTTCGTGCGCTGTGGTGATGATCTCGATCCAGACTTCTGTCGAGAGCTTGTTCCTGGTCAGAATCTGCCGCACCTCGGGGACGAGGATCTCGGCCGCGGTGCCGGGAATGCTGCCCAGGCCCGCTTCCTTCAACTCCAACAGCACCTCCCGCACGGGGCGACGCTGAAGCTGGCTGGCGTATTGAATCTCGAATGGGGAGAAGGCGTGAATGTGGATATCGGGCGCGGCGGCCTTGATGGCCCGCACCAACCGCACGTAGATATCCCCTCCCAGCAACGGATTCAGCCCGCCTTGCATGCAGACCTCGGTGCAGCCCCAGCTTTGGGCTTCCTCCGCCCGGTGCACGACGTCCTCCACCGTCATGGCGTAGGCGTCGGGATGCTGGCGGGGCAGTCCGAACGCGCAAAAGGTACAGCCCGTGTAGCAGATATTGGTGAAATTGATATTGCGAGTCTGGACGAAGGTCACTCGATCGCCCACTTGCCGACGGCGCAGCTCATCGGCCACGGCGCCGATGGCGGCGACGTCGCGGCCGCGGGCGCGAAACAGGGTTGCCGCCTCCGCGGGCGTGATATCGCGATCCTCCAAAGCCTTTTCGAGGATGGCGCGGATGGGTGCGGAAGCGTGATGGAGCGGTGACAGATGGGAGGCGCCGAGGGTTTGTGCGGGCATAGGGGCGTGTGGAGAACGGAAAGGGATGAGATAGGATAAAGGACGAACTCTTCCTTGTCAAACCGCAATGAAATCACGGACTCAATTGATACGGTACATTGGCGCGGGAGAGTTTGACGAAATTCGGCGATTCGCGCTAAGATGGCATGGCGCATTTTCATGCCACAGTCTCCAAGAGCACGCGAGTTCAGGAGCCAACCCATGACCCAATACGTCGGCGCAGTAGACCAGGGCACGACCAGCACCCGGTTCATGATCTTCGATCACGGGGGACGCGTCGTCGCCATTCATCAGATCGAGCATGAGCAAATTTATCCTCAACCGGGTTGGGTGGAGCATGATCCTCTTGAGATTTGGGCCCGCACGCAGGAAGTGATGGATGGCGCGTTGAAGAAGGCTGGAATTTCCCCGAGCGATCTGGTGGCGATTGGCGTTACCAATCAGCGGGAAACCACCGTTGTCTGGGATAAGAACACGGGCGAGCCTTACTACAACGCCATCGTCTGGCAGGACACCCGCACGGACAAAATCTGCAACGCGCTGGCCGCGGAAGGCGGACAGGATCGCTTCCGCGAGAAGGTGGGCCTGCCCCTGGCGACGTACTTCTCCGGCCCGAAAATCCGCTGGATTCTGGACAACGTATCCGGCGTGCGAGAAGCGGCGGCGCGCGGGGATGCGTTGTTCGGGACGATGGACACGTGGGTGATCTGGAACCTGACCGGCGGGCCCCATGGCGGCGCGCACGTCACCGACGTGACCAACGCCAGCCGCACCATGCTGATGAATCTGCACACCCTGGATTGGGATGAGGAGATGCTGGAGGTCATGGGCGTCCCTCGATCCATGTTACCTGAAATCCGTCCCTCCAGCGACCCCGCCATCTATGGCTATTGGAACGGCGCGCCCGTCTGCGGCGATTTGGGCGATCAGCAGGCCGCCACCGTCGGCCAGACTTGCTTCGATCCGGGCGAGGTCAAGAATACGTATGGCACGGGCTGTTTCATGATCATGAATACGGGCGAAGAGATCGTCCCCAGCAAGAGCGGGTTGCTCACCACGCTGGGCTACAAATTCGGCGATGGGCCCGCGGTGTATGCGCTGGAGGGGTCCATCGCCATCGCCGGGGCGCTGGTGCAATGGCTGCGCGACAACCTGCGCTTCTTCGATTTCTCCCATCACATCGAGGATTACGCCCGGTCCGTCCCCGACAACGGCGGCGTCTACATCGTGCCCGCGTTCTCGGGCCTCTTCGCTCCCTATTGGCAGTCCGACGCCCGCGGCGTCATCGTGGGCCTGACCCGCTTCACCAACAAGAATCATCTCTGCCGGGCGGCGCTGGAGGCCACCGCCTATCAGACCCGCGAGGTGCTGGAGGCCATGGAAAAGGATTCGGGCGTCAGCCTGAAGGCCCTCAAGGTGGATGGCGGCATGGTGTACAACGACCTGCTCATGCAGTTCCAGGCGGATATCCTCGATGTGCCCGTGGTGCGCCCGAAGGTGGCGGAGACGACCGCACTGGGCGCGGCCTACGCCGCGGGCCTGGCCGTGGGCTATTGGTCCAGCCTGGATGATTTGCGGGCGAATTGGCAGGTGGACAGGGTCTGGGAGCCGCAGATGGCGGAGGAGACCCGCGAACGGTTGTATCGCGGCTGGAAGAAGGCGGTGCAGCGCAGTATGCATTGGGTGGAGGAGTGAAGGGAGGGGGGATGAGGAGGCTTGAGACGGAGATCCTGGTCATTGGCGGCGGCGCCACCGGCGCGGGCGTGGTCTGGGATGCAGCCCTGCGCGGGTTCGACGCCATCCTGGTGGAGCGCCGGGACCTGTGTCATGGCACGTCGGGCCGGTTTCACGGCTTGCTGCACAGCGGCGGGCGTTATGTGGTGAAGGACCCGGTCAGCGCGGCGGAGTGCATCCACGAAAACCGGATTCTGCGCAAAACCCACGCGCATTGCATCGAGGATACAGGCGGTTTCTTCGTCGTGACGCCCGAGGATGAAGACAGCGATTATCCCGAACGCTTCCGCCAGGGCTGCGCGGACACGGGCGTGCCCTGTGAGGAGATTCCCGCGGCGCTGGCCTTGAAGCAGGAGCCCCGCCTCAATCCCCGCATCAGCCGCGTCTTTCGCGTGCCCGACGCCAGCATCGACGGGTTTCAGATGGTGCATTCCACGGTGCAGGCGGCCCGAGAAGCGGGCGCCCGCATCTTCACCTATCACGAGGTCATCGATCTGCTGATGAGGGGCGGGGAGGGCGACCGCCGGGTGACGGGCGTGCGGGTGCGGGATGCGGCCCGGGACGAGGAGGTGGAAATCCATGCGGCGATGGTCATCAACGCCGCGGGGGCGTGGGCCGGGAAGATCGCGGCCATGGCGGGCATTCGGGTCGAGATTGTGCCGGGCAAGGGCATCATGATGGCGACTGCGCACCGGCTCGTCCACACGGTGATCAATCGCTGCAAATGGCCTTCTGATGGCGATATCCTCGTGCCCGCGCACACCGTCTCCATCATCGGCACCACGGACACGCCCGTGGCCGACCCTGAAGACCTGCGCATCGAGGATTGGGAAATCCGCAAGATGCTGGAGGAGGGGGAGAAGCTCGTGCCGGGCTTCATGCGGACGCGCATGTTGCGGGTGTGGGCGGGCGTGCGGCCCCTGTACAAGGAAACCGCGGTCACGGATGACCGGGATATCAGCCGCAAGTTCGCCTTGCTGGATCACCAGGAGCGGGATGGCGTGGCCGGGTTCATCACCATCACCGGGGGCAAGCTCACCACCTTCCGGCTGATGGCGGAGAAGACGGTGGATCGGGCCGCGGCTTATCTTGGAGAGCGCAAGCCCTGCGCCACGGCGGAGACGCCCGTTCCCGGCGCGCGCCACGGCTATTACTGGCTGGGACACCGCCTGCGCGAGGTGGAGGACGGCCGGTTGCAGAGTCAGCTCATCTGTGAATGCGAGCTGGTGACGCGGGGGATGCTGGAGAATGCGGCCCGCCACAATCCCACCATCGGCCTGGACGACCTGCGGCGGGACGTGCGGCTGGGCATGGGGCCCTGTCAGGGCGGATTCTGCACCTATCGGGCCGTGGGCGTCATCCATGAACTGAAACAGGGCCACGCGGTCACGCCCGCCGCGGTGGATTCGGACTGGCGGGCGGCCGAGTTTCAATCGCCCGCGGTGCAGCCTCCTTCCCGCGCTCACGCCGCCGAGGAGGCAGGCTATCCTGACGATCTTTTCAATCCCAACCTGCTTCTGCGCGATTTCCTGCAGGAGCGCTGGAAGGGGGTCATGCCCATTTTGTGGGGCCAGCAACTCAAGCAGGAGCAGTTGGACCGCCTGATTTATCTGGATATCATGAACGCGGATCACCTGCCAGACGCCGGGTTGAGGAGTCCCCTGACCGATTTCTATCACATGGAGGTGAGGGGCGACGCCTCAGGGGAGGAGCCGCATGACTGAGCTGCTGGTCATCGGCGCGGGGCTGACGGGGCTGATGGCGGCGATTGCCGCGGCCCGGCAGGGCGCGCGCACCCGCATCATCGCCACGGGCATGGGGTCACTGCTGTGGACGCCGGGGACTATCGGCGTGCTGGGATATCTGCCGGGGGAGGATGAGCCGGTGCAATCGCCTTTCGACGCGCTGGATGCGCTGCGCCAGCGCCGTCCCCGCCATCCCTTCGCCCTGCTGGACGCCCAGACATTGCGCCAAAGCCTGGATGCGTTTCGCGAGCTGGTCCAATCGCTGGGGCTGCCTTATCGGGGCGCGGAGGATGGCCGCAACTTGCTGCTGCCCTCGCCCGTGGGCGCGCCCCGCCCCGTATTTCTGGCTCCCGCGGGGCAGGTGGACGGTCACATGGGGCGGCCGGAGCCTTATCTCATTGTGGGCTTTCAGGCGCTACGCGATTTCTACCCCACCCTCATCGCCGAGAATCTGACCAAACTGGGACTCAAGGCCCGGGCCGAGTTCCTGCCCATCGACCTCATCACCCGCCGTCGCGATTTTTCCCCAATAGACCTGGCTCGCGAGCTGGATGCAGCCGACTTAAGTCGGCTTACAAACGCGCTTAAGCGCGTTGCCAAACCAGGTGAGCGCATCGGCCTGCCCGCCATCCTGGGGCTCAAGCGCCATGCCGCCATCCTCGCCACCCTGCGCGAGGCCCTCGACGCGCCCATCTTCGAGATCCCCACCCTCCCGCCCAGCGCGCCCGGCATGAGGCTGGCCGAGGCTCTGCGCGCCCACTTCGAGCTGGACCTGCGCGGGCGGATGGACCTGGGCCTGAGGGCCATCGACTTCCGCGCCGAGAACGGCAAAGTGGCCTGGGTTTCAACCCGGGCCAGCGCCCGGCCAGTTCGGCATTGGGCGCAACGCTTCCTGCTGGCCACGGGCGGCATCCTGGGCGGCGGCATCGTCGGCGACCCCACAGGGCAGGTGGAAGAGGTCATCTTCCATCTCCCCCTGAATGACGCACCTCAGGATCGCAAACAATGGTTCCATCGCGACTTCATGGGCCCCACGGGCCACCGCATCTTCCTGGGCGGCGTGCGGGTGAACGAAGCCTTCCAGCCGGTGGACGCCGAAGGCGGCGTGGCGTATGAGAATCTGTGGGCTGCGGGCGGCCTGCTGGCCGATTCCGATCCCATTGCCGAACGCAGCCTCGAAGGCGTGGCCATCGCCACCGCCTTCCGGGCCGTGCAACGCATGAGCGAGGTGACGCCATGAATCTGGACGCCTGGCTTTCGCCCGAGGTCAGCCTCGATCAGTGCATCAAATGCAACATCTGCGTGAGCTACTGCCCGGTGGCCGAGGTCACCGATCTTTTCCCCGGCCCCAAATACGCAGGCCCGCAAGCGCAGCGCTTCCGCATGGCCGAACAGCCCACGCCGGACCTCTCGGTGGACTACTGCTCGGGCTGCCGGGTGTGCAACGAAGTCTGCCCCAACGACGTCAGCATCATGGAGATGAACGCGAAAGCGCGCGCCGCGTTGGTGGCGGAAAAGGGCATTCCCCTACGCAACCGTCTGCTCGGGCGCAACGAGCTGCTGGGAAAAGTGGGCAGCTACGCCCCCCATCTCGCCAACTTCGCCCTGCACAATCCCATCAGCCGCATCGCCGCCGACGCCCTCTTCGGCATTGCCAAAGAAGCGCCTTTGCCCCGTTGGAGCACGACCGGCACTTTTGTGGATTGGTGGGAAAAACACTATCCCCACCGGCGCATCTCCGACAAAAAGGTGGTCTACTTCCACGGCTGCGCCACCATGTACTACGAACCCTTCATTGGCGTGGCCGCGGTGCTGGTGCTGGAGCACATGGGCTATGAGCTCATCGTGCCGCCGCAGAACTGCTGCGGCCTCCCCCTGCTCAGCAACGGCGAATTCAAAGCCGCGGGCAAACTTTATGACAACAACCTGCGCAAGCTCGGCCCGCTGGCGACGGAGGGCTACGACATCGTGGGAACCAGCACGAGCTGCACCCTGACCCTGAAAGAGGAAGCGCCCCATCTTCTCGGCCGTCATGACGAAACCGCCGAGGCTCTCACCCACGCTGTCTGGGACATTTTCGAGTGGATTCGGGAGCATGAGGATGAACTGCCCCGCGACTTCGTCTCCATAGAGATGGTCATCCCCTATCATCCACCCTGCCAGTACCGGGCGCATCGCGTGGGACGCCCCGCCATGGACGTGCTGGAACTGATTCCGGGCGTGGAAGTGCACGAAAGCCGCGCCCGCTGCTGCGGCATCGCCGGCACCTATGGCTACAAAAAAGAGAAGTACGACATCGCCATGAAGGTGGGGGAGGAGCTGTTCAGCTTCATTCTGGCGGAAGAGGAGCATCATCACACCGAATACAACGCCTGCGATTCGGAGACCTGCCGCTGGCAGATCGAGCACGGCGCGGGCCAGGACAGCCGTCACCCCATCGAAATCCTCGCCGCGGCCTATGGGTTGTACGACTTGGAGACGCGCACGGCGAAGACGGCGTGATTTGGGGCCCGACCGCGTGGGGAATGACGGGGGCCGCAGGCGAAAACTGGACAGGTTAAGAGACTTTAACCAAACATTAACATCCTCTGAACCACGCCTCCTGTTTTTTCTGCTATGCTGGAAATGACTGGCGAAACGCCAGACGCCCCAACGATGCCCAGACTTCAGGAGGATCGATGAAGCGCATCCTTGCAGTTCTTGTGTTGCTGCTCCTCGCGGCGCTGACCCTGGCTTGTAGCGAACAGCAAACCCCCGTCGACGAGGCCCGGCAACAGCAACTGGCCCAAATCGTCATCGCCTACGGCCAGACCCTGACCAGCGCCGAACCCTGCGCCCCATGCGATGGAACCAGCGCCGCCCCAGGGCAGGTCCAACTGCCGCCCGTGAACCCGCGCCAGGTCACGGGCGATATCATCGCCGCGGGCAGCTCCACCGTCTTCCCCCTGGCGGAGCGCATGGCCGAGCGGTTTCGGGCCGAAGGCTACACGGGAAACATTACCATCGACAGCATCGGCAGCGGGGCCGGGTTCGAGCGTTTTTGCACCGCAGGGGAGACGGATATCAGCAACGCCAGCCGCCCCATCAAGGAGAAGGAGATCGAGAATTGCCGGAAGATTGGGCGGGAGCCGGTGGAGTTTCGGGTGGGCACAGACGCCCTGGCTGTGGTGGTCAACCCGGAGAATGATTGGGTGGAGAACCTGAGCATGGAGGAGCTGGCCGCGGCCTTCGCCACCGCCGAAACCTGGTCCGACATCCATCCCAACTGGCCCGATCAACCTATCCAGCGCTTCATCCCTGGCACCGACAGCGGCACCTTCGACTATTTCGTCGAGGAAGTGTTCGACAAAGACCCCGAACCCATACTCTCCACCAGCCATCTGCAGATGAGCGAGGACGATAACGTGTTGGTGCAGGGCGTGGAGGGCAGTAAATACGCCATCGGCTTCTTCGGCTACGCCTTCTACGGCGAAAACCAGGAGCGGCTGAAGGTGCTCGCCATCGAAGGCGTGATTCCCAGCCGCGAGCATGTGGATGATGGGTCCTATCCCCTGGCCCGCCCCCTGTTCATGTACTCCGCCCCCACCATCATGCAGGCCAGGCCTCAGGTGGCCGCTTTCCTGAACTTTGTCCTCACCTATGTCAATGACGAGATCGTCGATGTGGGTTACTTCCCCGCCAGCGACGAAGCCCTCAACCAATCCCGCCAGAACTGGCTTGACGTCATGGGGATGAAGCGGCCATGAGTCCACATGCTTCCACCGAGATGGCTCCCGATCTGCGCAAGCAGCGACGCTGGGGAGAGACGGCGATTCACGCGCTTCTCTTCCTCTTCGCCACGCTTTCCATCCTCACCACCGCTGGCATCGTCATTGTGCTGTTCAGCCAGGCCCTGCGGTTCTTCGCCCGGCCCGAAGTGAATCTATGGGCCTTCCTCACCGATTCCGCCTGGCAGCCGCAGATCGACCGCTTCGGCATCATGGTGTTGGTCATCGCCACCCTCATCACCAGCGTCATCGCCATGATCGTGGCCATTCCGCTGGGCATGATGATCGCCATCTACCTCAGCGAATACGCCTCCCCCCGCACCCGCAACACCCTCAAACCCATCCTCGAAGTGCTGGCGGGCATCCCCACCGTGGTCTACGGCTACTTCGCCCTCACCTTCATGACGCCCCTTCTCCAGGGCATCATCGGCAAGGACGTGGTGGAGATCTTCAACGTGGCCGCCGCGGGCATCGTCATCGGCATCCTCATCCTGCCCCTGGTCACCTCCATGGCCGAGGATGCGCTGAGCGCGGTGCCCGACCTGCTGCGCGAAGCCGCCTACGGTCTGGGCGCCACCCGCCTGGAGACCGCGCTGAAGGTGGTCACGCCCGCGGCCCTGTCGGGCCTGGCTGCGGCTTTCATCGTGGCCGTATCCCGGGCCATCGGCGAGACCATGATCGTGGCCATCGCCGCCGGCGCGGGCCCGCGCAATTTCGACAGTTGGTCCGACGCCTTCCACAACCTGGCCATCTTCAATCCCTTCAAGGCCGCGGAGACCATGACCGGGCATATCGTGCGCATCAGCGGCGGCGACATCAGCTACGAATCCATCGACTACGACAGCCTCTTCGCCATCGGCCTCACCCTCTTCCTCATCACCTTCGCATTGAACCTCATCAGCCGCCGCGTGGTGAAGCGATTTCGTGAGGTGTACTGAGTAAAGTTACACAGAGAGCGCAGAGAATGCACAGAGGACACAGAGAGAATGAAAGAGAAGCATGAGAAACGGTATCCACTGCAAGCATTGACCCGCCAGATTATCGGTGCAGCGATTGAGGTGCATCGGCATCTTGGGCCTGGACTTCTGGAATCGGCTTATGAGACCTGTTTAGCCTATGAACTGAGACAACTTGGCCTCGAGGTCGAACGTCAGAAACCTCTGCCCCTGGTTTACAAAGATATCCGTCTGGATCAAGGTTATCGTCTGGACATGTTGGTGGAAGGCCAGGTCGTGGTCGAGATCAAAGTCGTGGATCAGCTCATGCCTGTCCATGAAGCGCAACTCCTCTCCTATATGACTGACTGGCTGCCGAGTCGGCCTGCTCATCAACTTCAACGTCACTCTGCTCAAAGATGGCGTCAAACGTCGGATTCTTTGAGTGACACAGAGAGCGCAGAGAATGCACAGAGTTGCACAGAGAAAAGAGAAGAAAAAATCCTCTCTGTGTCCTCTGTGATCCCCTCAGCGCCCTCTGTGAACCCCCTGCACCAACCATGACATCCTACTTCCCGGAAGGCGACGAACTCCAGAAATTCGTCAAACGACGACGACAGAAAGGCCTCATCTGGCGCAGCCTCTTTCTGCTGGCCACCACCCTCGGCGTCATCGTGCTCATGGTGCTGCTCGTGACCATCATCAACGACAGCATGGGGTATGCGGCCGTGGCGTACAAAATCGCGCCCGACGAACTCGTGGTGGGATTTTATCGCGGCATGATGCTGGATGCGCCCCGCACCCAAACCTACGCCGACCCTGACGATCTGGCCGGGGCCCTGGCCGGGAACCCCAACGCGGTGGGGCTGCTGGACCCGGCTGCATTTCAGGCCCATGCGGATATCCTGCGGCAGGTGCAGGTGGCGGGCGGCGATCTGTCGGGCGTGGTGGTGGCGGTGAGCAAAGATAACGATTGGGTGCAGAACGTCACCATCCTGGAGTTGACGCCCCTGTTCACCGTGGCGGAGACCTGGTCGGACGTGCGGCCCGGCTGGCCCGATGCGCCCGTCCATCGCGCCCTGCCCGAGGCGGGCAGCCCCGCGCTCGACGCTTTCGTCACCCAGGTCTATGGGGACGACCCCGCCGAGCAACCCATCGAAGCGCTGCTGGCCATGCTGGCGCAGCATCGTTCGGCGGGTGCATTGCGGCAGTTCGTGGCCGAAAAACCGCTGGCCCTGCGCACCCAGGAGGAGGTGCTGGCCATCCTGGAGGAACAGGTCCTCGAACCCACGGTCGTCGAAACATGGAGCCTGTACGAGAGCCTTTTCGACAGGGCCGCCATCAAGGAGGCGGCGGCAGGGATGCCCGACGCACACCTTGAATTCCGACGCTGGATCACCTGGGATTTCATCACCTCGCCCCAATCCTCCCAGCCCGAATACGCGGGCGTGCGCACCGCCATCCTGGGCTCGCTCTGGGTCGTGTTCATCACCCTCATCTTCGCCGTGCCCGTAGGCATTGGCGCCGCCATCTACCTGGAGGAATACGGGTCGGGAAGCTGGCTGGACCAGCTCATCGAGACCAACATCAACAACCTGGCTGGCGTGCCCTCCATCATCTACGGTATGCTGGGGCTGGCCGTGTTCGTGCGGGCCTTGGGCCCGCTCACCAGCGGAGCCATCTTTGGCGTGGGAGACCCGACCACGTCCAATGGCCGCACCATCCTCTCCGCCGGCCTGACCCTGGGGCTGCTCATCCTCCCCATTATCATCATCAACGCCCGCGAGGCCATCCGCGCCGTGCCCCAGGCCTTTCGCGAGGCCAGCCTCGGACTGGGCGCCACCAAATGGCAAACCATCTGGCATCACGTTCTGCCCAACGCCATCCCCGGCATCCTCACGGGCAGCATCCTGGCCATCAGCCGGGCCTTCGGCGAAACCGCGCCTCTCATCGTCGTGGGCGCATCCACCGCCATCTTCCTCGATCCCAGCGGCCCCTTCTCCAAATTCACCACCCTCCCCATTCAAATCTACCAGTGGACCGCCCGGCCCCAGGCCGCGTTCCAGAACCTGGCCGCAGCCGCCATCATCGTGCTGCTGGCGTTGCTGCTGGCCCTCAACGCCTTCGCCATCTACCTGCGCAACCGCTACGCCGTCCGATACTAAACTAAAGCCCCCGTCTTTCATCTTTAGTCTTTAGTCTTCAGTCCTTGGTCATTAGCCTTTCCTCAGCGCCCTCTGCGCTCCTCTCAAACGATCCATGAACATCCAGACCACCGCCGCCACCTACGCCATCGAAACCCGGAATCTGAACGTCTACTACGGCGACTTTCACGCGGTCAAAGACGTGAATCTCCGAATTCACAAGAACAAGATCACCGCGCTCATTGGGCCTTCAGGCTGCGGCAAGAGCACCGTGCTGCGCTGCTTTAACCGCATGAACGACCTCATTCCCAGCGCCCGCATCGAAGGCGACGTGCTCTTCCACGGCAAGAACATTTATGACCCCGACGTGGACCCGGTGCAGGTGCGCCGCCGCATCGGCATGGTCTTCCAGAAGCCCAATCCCTTCCCCAAGAGCATCTACGACAACGTGGCCTGGGGCGCGAAGATCAACGGCTTCAAGGGCGACCTAGACGCGCTGGTGCAGGAATCTCTGGAGCGGGCCGCGCTGTGGAACGAGGTCAAGGACAAGCTGGACGCCAGCGGCTATTCCCTGTCGGGGGGACAGCAACAACGCTTGTGCATCGCCCGGGCCCTGGCCGTCAAACCCGACATCATCCTCATGGATGAACCCACCTCCGCGCTGGACCCCATCGCCTCCCTGCGCATCGAGGAACTCATGTGGGAGCTGGCCCAGGACGTCACCATCATCGTCGTTACCCACAACATGCAACAGGCCGCCCGCGTCTCCGATTACACCGCCTTCTTTACCGTCACGCCCGACCGCACGGGCTACATGGAAGAATTTGGCGAGACGCCCCAGATCTTCACCACGCCCGCCAGCAAGATCACAGAAGATTACATCACAGGACGGTTTGGATGACGACTGTCACGCCCCCATACAACCTGCTCTTCCTCTGCACAGGCAACTCCTGTCGCAGTCAGATGGCCGAGGGCCTCGTCAACCACGTTCTTGGCGACGCATTCCGGGCCTTCTCCGCGGGAACCGCACCCTCGGATCGCGTCCATCCTCTGGCCATTCGGGCCATGGCCGAGATCGGCGTTGACATCTCCCGCTCCCACCCTAAAACGCCCAACGTCTTCCATGATCTCCAATTCGATCTGGTCATCACCGTGTGCGACGACGCAGCCGAGCATTGTCCGGTGTGGTTGCGGGAAGGCCGGGTCGAGCATATCGGATTCGACGATCCCGCCCTGGCCACAGGCAGCGAAGAGGAGCGCATGGCCGTCTTTCGCCGCGTGCGGGATGAGATTCGGGAGCGAGTGTTGCCCTTCCTGATCCAATTTCTGAAAGAAAATCCGCCCGCACCCCACCAATCACACGGCTACGAGGTAACGCCATGAAAAAGAAGCATCTCACCGCCATGCCCGACAACCTGGCCGCAGCCCGCAAGGAAATCGGTCGCGTACGGGCGACCATCGCCCACCTGCTGGATGACTCCGACATGGTCAAGGGCAAGACATGGAAACGCCTGAACAAAGTGTATCAGGCCCTGGACGCTGCGGACCACGAGCTGAGCCGGGCCCAGGACGAGCTCGAACAGGCCCTGCCCAAATTGCTCAAGCAACTGGCCAAGCAGAAGTCCTGACCCGGCCATCTTTCCATCCCCTCACGCTCTCGCGAGGCTCTCATGTCCCCACGCCCCACATTCGACCGCTTACTGAAACAGCTCCAGGCCGATATCCTGCGCATGGCCGAGATGGTCGACGAGGAAATGACCGTCGCCATGGAAGCGTTGTATGCAAAGGATGTCGATCTGGCGCAACAGGTCTTTGCCATGGATGAACAGGTCAACGCGTTGCGATATCAGATCGAGCGCACCGCCCTTTTGCTCATCAGCACCCAGCAACCCATGGCCCGCGACGCCCGAGCCATCCTCGCCGCCCTGTTCATGAACGTGATCCTGGAACGCATGGGGGACAAGGCCAAGAGCATCGCCAAAGCCATCCCCCACATCCTGCTGCGTCCGGGCCTGAAAATTCCATCCGAATTGCAGGAAATGGCGAACACGGGCCAAACCATGCTGCACAAAGCCATGGACGCGTATGTCTCAGGCGAGGTGAACCTGGAGGAGATCGCGGTCATGGACGATGAAGTAGATCAATTGTATGGCGAGACCTTCTTATCCGTGCTGGCTCGGATGTCGAAAACTCGAAAGACCGATAAGGTGGAGGCCATCTACGAGCTGCTGCGGGTGGCCCGCGATCTGGAACGATTTGCGGATTACGCCACCGACCTGGTGGAGCGGGTGGATTTCATGGTTACCGGGCATCTGGCCGAGGTGAACGTGGATGACTGGAACGAGTTGCGTCAATCGGTGGAGGAGGAGCGCACGCGCCTGGCTGGAGCCAGCAAGAAGCCCCCGCCTTCTCGCCCTGCTGCTGATGAAGGGACGTCTGCAGAAAACTAACCTGTGTTTTCACGCCACCTGGCGTTGTTTTCTATCCGAACGCAGCGCCTTGCGCTTGCGCAGGAACAGCGTCACCAAATTCTCCTGGTGCAATTGTGTGGCCAGCCCCTCCAGGGCAATGCGGGGGATGCCGCAATCCTCAACATCCAGGCTGAGCAGGGCGTCCTTGCCCCCTCCCTGGGCCAGTACGCGATCCACATGGTTCTCCACGCAGTCGAGATAGTGGAGATGATCTTCGATCACCGTTTTCACTTCCCCGCGCAGGAGGACGTCGCCATGCCCCTGCACCAAATCCTCCACAGGCGAAACGCGGGCCAGCTCCTGCAGCGTATTGCGCAGATCATGAATGTCGCCATGGACGAAGTAGGGGATGGGCATCATGGCGTCCGAGGCGAACAGGACCTTCTCCTCCTTGTAATACACGCTGATGACGTCGGGCGCGTGGCCTGGTGCGTGCCGCATGATCAGCGTGGCTCCGCCTAACCGCACCGCGGCCTCCTTCTCCATTAAAATCGCTGGCATGATCAATCGCACATCCGCCAGGGAGGGATTGATGGTGCGGGCTTTGATCAACGCGGGTTTCGTTTGGGTGAGCAACAATTTGCGGGCGTAGAGATGCCCGATGACTTCCGCGTCGGGAAACAGGTAAGCGCCATACACATGGTCGGCGTGGGAGTGGGTGAGAATCACATATTTTACCTGGGACCGCAATCGCCGCCGCACGAAATGGACAATCTCCTGAGTCTCCTCAGGATAAGGCAGAGTGTCGATAAGGATGCAGCCTTCGGGCGTGTTGATAAGCCCGGCGTTCACCTTAGCGTACATGTTGCTGCGGAACACGTAGGTGTGTTCAGAGATGCGCTCTCGCAAAACCATGAATGACTCCAGCAGATCAAGGAAATGAATAAATGACACTGAAGCATAACACAAACCAGCTCAGGAATCAATAGTTTGTGTAAAAATTACACCAACGCTTGCGTCATGCCGCCGTAACTTTTTCCCATCTCCGACGTCATCATCTGATGACGCATCCGGCGCCCTGACGCGTTTTCCGGTCCCCCATCGCCCAAAGGCTATCTTCTTGATGAAAAAGTTTGTCTTGCCGTCATTGATATTGACGGTCGTTTTGGTGACGGCGCTTCTGGCTTGGGATCCTGGCCCGAGAGTGCAGGCGACGGCTCCTTCCCTCAACGAAATTCGGGCGTCCAACGCCGCCCTCGATTACTACGGCTACGTTTACTACACGGTGCGCCCGGGTGACTACCTGGCTAGCATCGCCCGCAAGTTCTGCACAAGCTGGCAGGTGATCTACGACCTCAATCGAAACGTCATCGGCCCCGATCCCGATCATGTGGTTCCGGACATGGTGCTGGTCGTGCCCGCGGCATGCAATGGCGGGGGCGGCGGCTGTGCTGGGGTCTTCGACAGGGGCTGGCTGCCCCACGCTCAGGGCTACGTCATACCTCCCAACCAATATCGCGTCGCCAAGGGGGACACCTGGTATTCCATCGGCAAGCGGTTCGGCGTCTCGGTGCGGGCGTTGCAGCGGGCCAACCGCCAGTACTATCCCTACGCCTTTACCACCGTGCGCATTCCCTGCCTGAACGCGGGCCCGATTCCCGCGCCGCCCATCTACCCTCCTATCACGCCTCAGCCGCCCCCCACGGTGACGCCGCCCCCGGCCGTTATCGCCTATGTGACCATCGACTTCCCGCCCGCCAATGCCGTGCTGCCCAATGCGTTCACCGTCAGCGGGCGGGGCGGGGGCCTGCCCGAGGGCAACGTGGTCGTGCGGGTGAAGGACGCCCACGGGAATGTGCTGGTCGAGCAGGCCACCGCGCTCCAGGGGGAGAACGTCGGCGTGGGCGGCGAGGGAACCTGGTCGGTGGACCTGACCATCCCCGCCCCCTCCACCACCAATGGCGTGATTGAAGCCTCTTCGCCTGGCACGGGTGCATTCGCCAGCGTCCCAGTCTTCTTCCAGAATGGCGGAGCCGTCGATTATCCGCCGGGACAGTGCCAGGTGCAGGTTAGCGCCAGCACCCGCGCCTTCGACGCGCCCAATGGCAGCTATCTGGGCAATTTCTCGGGCGACGGCGCGTTCGAGGCGAATCGCCGCGAGCAGGTGAATGGCGAGAACTGGTATCGCCTGCCTATCCAGGTGGGCGACAACCCCGCCATTTGGGTGAAGGCCGGGGAGTTGGCAGGCGTAACAGCCGGTTGTAATTGAAAAAGTAAACCGGTAAGCCAGTAAACCGGGAAACCGGGGAGGATAAGCCCGGTCTACTGGCCTACCGGTGTTCTGTTCCGGACTACGACTGGCTTCACGCCCGCGTGGCCGCCTCGAGCAGTTTCTCGATGCGGGAGACCATTTGCGCAGGGTCGGGATGGAAGCCTTCCAGCAGAAGCGCGTCCTCGTAGAGCTGCTCGATGGCTGCGTCCAGGATGGGATCGTCGCCGTTGCCTTGGGCCCGGGCCATGAGGTTGGCCACAATGGGATGGTCGGGGTTCAGTTCCAAAATCATCTGCGGTGCGGCGACGTCCTCCTCCATGAGGCGGCGGATGCGCTGCAGGCTGGAATCAATGACGTCTTCGGGCGCAGCCAGCCGGGCGGGGGCCGAGACCAGCCGTTTGGAGGGACGCACGTCCACCACCCGGTCGCCCAGCGTCTCCTTCGCCTGCGCGGCCAGCTTCTCGAACGCATCGCTCACCTCGGGCGCTTCCTCCATCTTCTCCAACTCATCCAACTTCGCCCGATCCACGTTCTGGAATTCGAACTCCTCATACTTGCCGATGGCCTGGGGCAGGAACGCATCCACAGGCTGGTCGAAGTAAAGGACTTCGATATCATGCTCCCGGAAGTATTCCAGATGCGGGCTGCGCTTCATGGCGGCGCGGCTTTCGCCCGCGATATAGTAGATGGTTTTCTGGTCGAGCTGGGCGCGGGCGATGTAATCAGCCAGGGACGTGGGTTTTTCTTCGCTCTTGGTGGAGTAGAATCGCAGCAGAGGGATGAGTTTCTCGTGGTCTTGGGGCTCGGTGGTAATGCCTTCCTTGATGAAGATGCCAAACTCCCGCCAGAAGGCCTCGTACCTGTCCGGCTCCTTTTCGGCCATGCGGGCCAATTCGCCCAACACCTTGCGCGTGAGCACGGATTTGATCTTGCTCATCACCCGGCTGCTCTGCACCATCTCCCGGCTTACGTTCAGGGGAATATCCTCGGAATCGACCACCCCCTCGATGAAGCGTAGATAACCGGGCAGCAGGTCCTTGTTGCGGTCCTGGATACGGATTTTGTGGGAGTAGAGGCGCAGGCCGTAGTCCTGTTTCAGGCCCAGCAGGGTGCGGTCGAGCTTGCCGGGGATGAAGAGAAGCGCATAAATCTGCACGGGAGCGTCGGTCTGGATGTGAATGCGGGCCAGGGGGTCGTCGAAGGCCAGGGTGAGCTGGCGATAGAATTCATTGGCTTCCTCATCCGACACCTGGGACGGGAGCAGACGCCAGATGGCCTGCCGCCGGTTCACGGGCTCCTCATCGTCGTTGACGTAGATAGGGAAGGTGACGAACTCGGAGTATTTGCGGATGATGGATTTGATGCGCCAGGGCTCCGCGAATTCCAGCGCATCCTTCTTCAGCCTGATCTCGATGGTCGTGCCGCGGTCGGTTTTCTCCGCGGGCTCCAGGGTGTAGGCGTCGTCACCCGTGGAGACCCACGTCCAGGCTTCGGCCTCGGGCAGGAATGATCGGCTGGTGACCCGCACTTCGTCGGCGACCATGAACACCGAATAGAACCCGACGCCGAACTGCCCGATCTGTTCGATGGCTCCCCCTGCCTGTTGCTGTTCCTGCAAAGCCCGCAGGAACTGGGCCGCGCCCGAATGCGCAATCGTGCCCAGGTTCTCGATAAGTTCATCATGCGTCATGCCCACGCCCGTGTCGCTGATGGTCAGCGTCCCCTTTTCGGGATCGCCCACGATGCGAATGGCCAATTCCGCGTCCGGGTCCAGCACATCCCGGTTGGTGAGCAGCTCGAATTTGATGCGGTGGAGCGCATCGGACGCGTTGGAGATGAGCTCGCGCAGGAAGATCTCCCGCTGGGAATACAGGGAATGAACGAGAATGTCCAGAAGCTGTCGAACTTCGGTCTGAAACTGACGGGTTTCGACGTTTTGTTCCTTGGCGGCTACGGTCATTGCTCGAAAATCACCTCCATCGTGAATTGTCGACGCATCAATCTATCCCATTCTACGGGCAGCGCATAAGATTTCGATTAGAAACAGGCCAGTTACTTTTTCTTGAATTCTTTCCAAAGCGAATCAAGCATATCTTGTTGAATTGAACGCGCCAAAAATGGATCGAGAGCGTTCAATGCATGGGCGACGTCGGCGGTGTAAATCACATAAGAATTCCCCTGCACAGTTACCTGCCAGGGGATATGTTCGGCCCCCTGCGATTCGGTATGGAAAACGACGAGATCATCGGGGAGCTTCAAGGTAATGGTGATGGCGGGATAATCATCGGTATGGCTGATGGCCGGACGGTAAATACTTTTCTTTACGGGAGTCTGGGCCAACGAATCCAGGAATTGCAAGGCCTCTACTTGAGGAATATGAATGCTTACCGTGTCAGTGAGCGTTGAAGTGGAAAAGCCCCCAACAGAAAAAAACGCCTCGCCATCGAACCCGTCATTGGATTTTTGTAAGCGGAAATGAGCCTCGATTGGAGCCACAGGAGAATAACCGACCCAATCATCTTCGATCACGATGGCCGAGACCTGAGTGCTGTTGAACAGCAGCAAGGGCAGATCACTTTGCGCTGACTCTCCCACAGGAATGATCGTGCATCCCGCAATCAGAATCAGTGCGAGGAACGAAATGATACTTGCTAGAATTCGCATAATAGTCACCTTGCAGATGTCAGGGTGCGCCGGGCGTGAGCGCGAAGTCGAACTCGCCCACGTGGGGCTCGGGATTCGCCAGCTGGCCCACGCTGTTCACTCCCAGCACCAGATAATATCCCTGCTGGGTCGTATCCCCCAACGGGCTGGCTGTATCGGTGAAGACCAGGGTTGCACCCAGCAGGCCCGGGGCCACGTCGCCGATCTTCTGCCCGGCGCTGGCGGGATCGAAATACGCCGCATCCATCGCCCGCCACACCTCGTAATTCACAATCGTATCGTCCTGGTGCGTCCACGCAAGCTGGATATCGGCCCCATCGATGGCGATCTGGAGATCGGACACGCTGCTGGGGATGGGGTTCAGGCCCACGTCCTGGGTCGTGCTCTTGCCACCGACGACATAGACGGGCGAGGCGGAGGCGTCGGCGTAGCCGCTCTTAGAAACGCCGACCTCATACTCGCCCCAATCCACAGTGAAGGTGTAGACGCCCGAAGCGTCCGTGGTCGTGGTCATCACCGTGGTAGCGGGGTCGCTCAGGGGATGGAGGGAGACGTTCGCGTCAGGAATGGGGGCCGCGGTGAGGGTGTCGGTGACGACGCCTGTCAGGGTTCCCGGTTGGGAGAGGGATTCGATGGCGCTCTGGGCGTTGACGATGCCCCAGCCGAAGTTGTTGTTGGGCACGTCGGAGCTGCTATCGCCGCCACAGCCCTGGGTCGTCGTCTTCGGGTCCGCCGTACGCATGAGGATTTGCTCCACCATCTCCACCCGGCCCTTGAGGCTCGGTTCGGCGGAGAGCAGCAAGGCGGTGACGCCCGCCACATGCGGCCCGGCCATGCTCGTGCCCGACATGGGCTTGTAGCTGTTGTTGGGATAGGCTGAGCGCACGTTGACCCCCGGCGCGCTGATCTCGGGCTTGCGATAGGTCTCGCCGTTGTAGATGACGGGCCCGCGGCTGCTGAAGCTCGCCAGGTTGTCGCCGCTGTCGGTGGCGCCCACGGCAAAGGAGCGGGGATAGATGGCAGGCGGATCCTGGACCGTGCTGCAAGCGGAGCCCGCATTGCCCGCGGAGACGACCACGACGATGCCCGCGTCGATAGCGGCGTTCATGGCGGGTTCGATCTCCGGGCCCGTGCACCCTTCGTCAGACGGGCACCCCCACGAGTTGTTGATGACGTCGGGCGCTTTGCTGGGATCGCCGTCCAGGTCAGGATCGCCGCCGATGGGCCAGGGGGCGGTAAACCACTCGAAGCATTCGATATAGGTGGAAGGCCTGCCCCAGCCACGTTCCATATTCCGACATCCTATCCACTTCGCGCCCGGAGCCACGCCGATGGCGTTGTTCGCGCCTTCGGGCCAGTTGGGATCGCTGGGGTCCAGGTCGTTGCCCGCCATTGTGCCCATGGTGTGGGTGCCGTGTCCGTGATCGTCACAGGGTTCCGCCAAATCCAGACCACAGGGATTGACGCCCGCGTTGTGGGGATCGATTTCGTGGATACTATCATGCCAGTTGTAATCATGCGTGGGATGCAAGGGGTCATTGGGATCGAAGCCGCGATAAGCGCGATAGAGCGCCTGATGATCCCACTGGTAACCGGTGTCCTGCCCGGCCACGACGACGCCCCGGCCCGTATAGCCCTGATCCCAGGCCCAAGGCGCATTCACTCGGTTCACGCCCCATTCGATATTTTCAATGCTTTGTGATGCAAAGGACTCTGCCGGAGGGGGTTTAACAACTCGAAAAGGCTTGTCAAGCGCGACACGAATCACGTTGGGCTGGTGCAGAAGCCGTTGTAATTGCGGCTCGGTCACCCGCGTCGCCACTGCGTTCACAATCCAGAACGCACGATAATCCAGGCCCATGGCGTCCAACTCCGTCCGCACGGGCCGCTGTCCCTTCCGCGCCGCGGCCTTCAATTGCGCCACCACCCAACGCCCGCGCGCCGCCTTGTCCATGATGCGCCGGGCGGGCGAGAGATCGGGCTGGGGACTGAGGAAGATAAGGACGTCGGCCGCGCCGCGGGCGTCCATCTCGGCCCAAACGTCCGCGTCCACCCGGGCGTCGGGTTGGCCCTGCCCACGCGTGGCAAGGGGCGAAGCGAACGCCAGCAACAACAGAGCAAACAGCCCCCATGCAATCCAAAGACGGCGGTTCCTCATGGTGCATCTCCTTGTGGATGGGTGGATGGTGATTCGGGAGAGATAGCAGGCAACACGCGCGGTGGCGCGCCGATACCGATGAAAATGAGAACGCAGATGACACGGATGCTTCGCAACGCAGATTTTCGCAGATGATTTTCGCAGATTTTTTCTTTATCATCTGCGTCTTCCAAATCCTATTTTCCAGGCAGTCCGGGAGACCAGAAAACCAGGAAACCAGTAGACGGGTGGGAGGTGTTGGCGATTGGGAACGAAAAGATGCAGGTTTGCAAGTCGCGAGTGGCAAGTCCTTATCGGAGCAGGATGTCGGCCGGTTGGACGGCAATGAGACGGATGGGGCCATTGGGACGGTCGTACACGAGATAGAGGTCGGCTTCGGGCCTTGCTCGCGGCGCAAGCAGAGGCGTTTTCGGTTCCGTGGAAGCGAGACGATGCCCCCACAGTCCGGGGCGCACCTGCTGAAGGGGGATTTCCCGGCGCAGGATAGCAGCCTGTTCCCCGCGAAAGATGGCCTCCGGGCGCAGGAAATAGCCCTTCAGTTCGGGAACGTCGGGGGCTCGCAGGGAGAGAATCAGGTAGACGCTGTCGGGATAGAAGGCTTTGGCCGCGTCGATGAGCGAAGGATAAGCGGGGCTGGCGGGATGGCTGTGAAAGATGGCAATGAGATCATCCCCTTCATCCTCCCAGCTCAAAGCCCGCAGAAGGGTCTCCGCGTCCACTTCGTAGTCGCTGCGGGGCGTGGGTGAGACGTTGCGCGCGGGCAGGAAACCGGTCACTCGTCCCGCCCGACCGCGTAAAAGCCCGCACGCCTCATCAGGATACTGGGCCCGGGCGTGGGCAATCATGGATTGATAGATAGATTGGGGCAATAGCAGGCGCGCGGGCATGACGTCCCAATTTTAATCCATCCCGCCCCACACAGCAACCCCCCTATCACGAGTTCCCAGCCCATTGCCGGATGAGGGGAAATTGTGGTACATTGCCAATCTCAATCGCATATCCTCCCCAACGACGACAACCAAACCAAAAAACATCCTCAATCCAACGTCATGACCGCCCTCATCGTCGCCATTGTCTTCCTCGCCGCCTTCCAGCAGAGCCTGTCAGGCTTTGGATTCGCGCTGGTGGCCATGCCCATCCTGGTGCAACTGGTGGGCATCCAGGTAGCTGCGCCCCTGGTCGCCGTTCTGGCCCTGACGCTGAACATCATCAACAGCATCCGCTGGCGTCGGGAAATGGATTTCAGCGAGATCAAGCGCCTGGGCGTGTGGATGGCGTTGGGCGCGCCTGTGGGCATCTGGGGCGCCTTCGCCTTGAACGAGACTCTCGTTAAAGCGGGTCTGGGCGTGCTGCTGGCGGCGTATGCGCTCTTCGCCCTTTTCAAGCCGGATAAACTCCCCACCATCTCCCGGCGCTGGGCCTATCCCGCCGGATTCCTGGCGGGCATGCTGGGCGGCGCGTACAACACCTCAGGCCCGCCTCTCATCCTCTACGGCAGCCTGCGCAACTGGCCCCACAAACGCTTCCGGGCTGTGCTGCAATCCCTGTTCGGCTTCGCCGCCTCCATCGTGGTGGCGGGACACATCATTGCCGGGCACTACACCCAACCGGTAGTGACCTGGTCCCTCCTCACCCTGCCCGGCCTGCTCCCGGCCGCGCTTCTGGGCTCCCTGTTGGACCGTCACATCAATCAGAAGCTGCTGGCCAAATGGATCACCATCGCCACGCTGGTCCTCGGCGTCTCGCTGTTGATGCCCTAATCGAAACGCGTCGCAGACGGTCAATCGCTTACCTGACTGTCTGCGACGCGGGGGAGCGTAACATCGTAAGCACTTATGCCGCCATGGTCATGACGGTCTTCAGGGCCACTTCGGCGCAGCCCACCAGGTCGTCGATAGGCAGATATTCGTTCACCGTATGGACGTTGTACTGGCCCGAGCTGACGGTCACCGTCTGGATGCCGGCGGCGTTGTAATGATGGCCGTCGGTGCCACCGCCGCCTTCTCTCAGAACCGGCTCATAGCCCAGCTCTTTGCTGGCCCTGACCACGGCCTGGATGATGGGCGCGTCGTCGGGCAGGCGGTAGGCTTTGTAATTGTGCACATGCTCCAGCTCCAGATCGCCGCCCCAGCGTGCGGCGGTCTGCTCCAGCGCGTTGATGATGATCTGGCTGAGAAGGGCCAGCTTGTCGTTGTTGCGGCTGCGGGCCTCGCCGAAGAGATGCACCTCGGCCGGGACCGCATTGCGAGCTGTGCCGCCCCGGATGACGCCCATGTTGCAGGTGGACTCGTGATCCACTCGGCCCAGCGGCATGCGCATCAGCGCTTCGGCTGCGATGGCCAGGGCGTTGATCCCCTCTTCGGGATTCAGGCCCGCGTGTGCGCCGCGCCCCTTGATAGTGACCAGGAACTTGTCGGCCGAGGGCCCGCTGCGGGTGATCTTACCCGGTCCGCCGCCGCTGTCCAGCACTAGGCCCCATTTGGATTTGAGACGACTCATATCCAGGTTCCGAGCGCCTTGCAGCCCCAGCTCCTCCTCCACCGTCAGTACCGCCTCGATAGGTGGATGAGGCAGGTTGTGATCCTTGATGAGCTGCAAGATTTCCAGGATGATGGCGACGCCCGATTTGTCGTCGCCGCCCAGCACCGTCGCGCCGTCCGAGTAGATGACCCCATCACGAATGACAGGCATGACGCCGCGGCCGGGCTCCACCGTGTCCATGTGGGCCGAAAGTAGAAAATACTCGCCGGTTCCATCTTCCAGCCGGGCGATGAGATTGCCGTAATCATCCACTTGCGTCGTCAGCCCCAGAGCCTGGAACCGACGGAGCATTTCCTTCCGAAATTCCGCCTCCTCGCCGCTGGGGCTGTCGATCTGGACCAATTCCAGAAAGGTTTGTACGATGCGATCGCGTTGTATCATAGGGACTGCCCGTATGGGTTACTGGCCCAGCGTGGCGACCATGATGGCCTTGATGGTGTGCATGCGGTTTTCCGCCTGGTCGAAGACGATGGACGCTTTGGACTCGAAGACCTCGTCGGTGACCTCCATGGCCTCGATGCCGAATTTTTCAAAGATTTCTTGCCCAACTTGCGTATCAGCATTGTGAAAGGCAGGGAGGCAATGCATAAATTTCGTGTCGGGGTTCCCGGTCATGGCCATGACGTTGGCATCCACCTGATAAGGTAGCAATAGCTCGATACGTTCCGCCCACACCTCATCAGGCTCGCCCATGGAGACCCACACGTCAGTGTAGAGGAAATCCGCGCCCGCCACGCCTTCACCGACATCTTCGGTCAACGTGAGCCGCGCGCCCGTCTCCCGCGCGATCTCCTGACAGGTGGCGATGAGATCATCGCGAGGCCACAGGTGACGTGGTGCGCACAGCCGCACATCCATGCCCATCTTCACTCCGCCAATCATGAGCGAATTGCCCACATTGTTGCGGGCGTCGCCCAAAAAACAGTAGGCAATCTGACGCAACGGTTTATCCGAATGCTCCTGCATGGTCAGCAAATCCGCCAACACCTGGGTGGGGTGAAATTCGTTGGTAAGGCCATTCCAGACGGGAACGCCCGCGTATTGGGCCAAGATCTCCACATTTTTCTGGGCGAAGCCGCGGTATTCGATGCCGTCATACATGCGGCCGAGCACCCGCGCCGTATCCTTCATGGTTTCTTTCCTGCCAATGTGCGAGCCGGTCGGGCCCAGATAGGTGACGTGCGCTCCCTGATCGTAGGCCGCCACCTCAAAAGCGGTGCGGGTGCGGGTGGAGCTTTTTTCGAAGATGAGGGCGATATTTTTCCCCCGCAGCCGCGGCCGTTCATAGCCGCCATATTTGGCTGCTTTGAGATCAGCGCTCAACTTGAGCAGGAACATGATTTCCTCAGGCGTAAAGTCCAGGAGCTTGAGAAAGTGCCGGTTACGAAGATTGAATGCCATTGCCAGAAATACCTCCGTAATGGAAAACAAAAGCAACTATACACGTTCCCCTTCATGGCGAGGCAAAAACCACGAAGACACGACGACACGAAGGAGAAAATATAAGGTTTTCTTCGTGTTTTCGTTCCTTCGAGCCTTCGTGGCAGAACATTTTTTAGGATACTTGTATAGTTGCAAACAAAATAACATGATTTGACGAATGTCAAGAGTATAGCATCCAGCTCGATGGATGGCAACAGGTCCATCTGCAACGAGCGCAAGTTCAAATTGCGCGGGGGGCATGTCAAAGCGTATAATCTCCAGTCTACACCAGCCATTTCTCAGCTTCACCGCACCGTCTATGCCTGCGCCCTTCCGACTCAAATCCAACGAAAACTATATCATCCACCTGGAGGCCTTCGAAGGCCCCATGGACCTGCTCCTGCATCTGATCGAGCGGGAAGAGTTGCCCATCACGGCCATCAGCCTCGCCAAGGTCACCCGCCAATACCTGGACTACATGGCCGAACTGGAGCAGGTGCGGCCCGACGACATCGCCGAATTCCTGGTCATGGCCGCGCGGCTGCTCTATATCAAATCCATCGCCCTGCTGCCCCGGCCCGAGCCCGAGGAGGATGACGAGGAGGACCCGGGCGAGGCCCTGGCCCGGCAGTTGCGCGAATACAAGCGATTCAAAGAGAAGGCCGCCTTTCTGAAGGAGCTGGAAGCCCGGGGATGGCGCACCTTCGTGCGTCTGGCGCCTCCTCCGACGTTGGAGAAGCGCCTGGACCCGGAGGGCCTCAGTGTGGACGCGCTGCTGGACGCCCTCTACGACGTGCTGGAGGAGTTGAACCCGCCCGAGCCTCCCATCCACAGCATCGCCCCCCTGGAGGTGACCATCGAGGAAAAGCTGCAGGAACTGAGTCAGCGCCTGCGGTCGGGCCGCCCCCTGCGCTTCAAACAGGTGCTGCGTCAGGCTCGCGGGCGCATGGAGATCATCGTCACTTTCCTGGCGGTGCTGGAGCTCATCAAACAACGGCAGGTGCGGGTGCAGCAACCCCGCCCCTTCGACGACATCCTCATCGAACCCATCCCACCCGCGCCGGCCGACGCCTGAGCTGCATGGCGACCCGAGCAGCGGCTCGTCGATACCAATGAAAACGCCTCGCGGCCAGGGCGGCGCGGGAAGCCAAGCACGTAATGCGTAATGCGTGATGCGTAAGGCCGTCATGGATTACGCATCACGCATTACGTCCGTTGCAGACTCGCCCAACGTTGTCCTGACGATCCTTTTGCAATCAGCGCTAACGCTATTGGGAACCCTCGTCAATGCGGGAACCAGCCCGCCAGGGTCTTGGAGCAGCGGAATTCCCTGGTGATCATGGGGTCGGTGGTCGTGTCCACCGTCCACACCACGTCGGAATCGGGGGGCTCGCAGTTGCCCCAGATGGTGATGGGCGGCTCCAGCTCGATGGAACCCACATTGGGGGAATCCCAGGCGCCGTCGGAGTGGAAGCACTTGGACTGGTGCAGCCCTTGTTCGATGCAAGGGGTGAAGTCGCCGTATTTCGTCTGCACGCTGGTGGCGGATTGGGGCGGCAGGGGCGCGGGCAGAGGCCGGTCGGGCGGCGCGGGCGTGGGATAACCCGGCTTGAGATAGTCCCAACTGCTGAGCAGGTAGCCGGTGCCCGTGTATTGCCGGAAATCGACCCGCACGGTGTGGTAACCCTGCGAGACGGGCACGGAGAAGACCACAGTCTTGCCGCTGAGCCCCTGGCCGATGGTGTTCATGTAGATAATATCGTCGATCATGAACACGAATTCGTCATCCGCCAGGATCTGGAACTGATATTGGCCGCCGTAGAAATAGGTGTTCAGCGTGGCCCGCATGGTCCAGTTGGCCGAGGGCAAGTTCGGGCCGGGCGCGCCCTCGCCCCAGTTGTAGTTGAGATGCGTGCTGTATTGGGTGTAGACGGGGTATCCGGCCCAATCGGTGTTGGGATAGAAATCCATCCGCCATTGATTCGCGGTTTGGGCGTTGGGCGCGGCCAGGGTGGTCGCTCCAACGATGACCAGCAGGGCCGCAACCAGCAGGATGGCAGAGAAGATCAGGATGCGTTTCATGGCTTATGCTCCATTGTATTTGGGATCAGCTTCATGGATGGGGAACAAAACGAAGGTCGGATGCGAGGGGATGATGGCGTCACTCTTTCGCGCTCGCTTCCGGCCCGGCGTCGGCCTCGGTGGTCACCGTCAGCTTGCCCTTCACGGGCGCTTCGGGGCTGACCCGGCCGACGAACACCGCGTACCGTCCCGTTTCGGGGCTGTCGAGGGTGACCAGGGGATTCATGTTCTCGGCCGAAGCGTCATCATTGCACAACACCCGACCCTCGGGCGTGACCACCAACAGGGTGCTGTCGCCGTCGCCCTCGAAGAAGACGTTGAGTTGATCCGCATCGCCTTTCCAATCGAAGGCCAGATCGGGCGTCCCCTTGATGAACCCGTTGCAGATCTGCCCTTCGATATCGAACTCGAACGCGGGAATGTCGCCGTTCGCGGTGACGCGGGTGGTGATGGCCTTGTCGGGCTTCAGGGTCTTCACGTCCTTCTTCTGGTTCGTGATGGCGTCCACCAGCTCCTGAACAGCCCGGCCGCCGGGAGCCTCCGTTACGGCGGCAATGGGCCCGCGCTTGATCAGTCCGTCCAGGGTGAAGGTCTCCACCCGCACATCCTCGCGGGTGGTCACCACCAGCACGCCCGGAATGAGCTGGTCGGGATAGTAGCTGCCCACCCAGATATTGTAGACGCCTGGCTCCGGATTCTGGAAGGTGATGCTCGGGTCCAGCAGGAGGACGTTGGCGTCGTCGTTGCAGTGGAACTCGCCGTCGGGCGACTGCACGATGAGGGTGGGGTCGTGGTCGCTGTAGAAGAAAACGCGGGACATCTCCGCCTCGCCCTGCCAGTTGATGCGGGCCACGGGCTGGATATTCACATAGCCCCGACAATCGCCTCCCAACGCGGACGCATCCAGGGAGCCGCCGCCGTTGACGCTGACGATGAAGGGATCCAGGGGATTGCCCGCCTGAATGTCCAGGGTGACGTAGGCTTTTTGGGAGAGATCCACCGGGATGGGAAGCTGTTTGTGCAGGGGAATATCCTGGTCGATATGGGTGAGCGCGAAGTCCTCGCCCTCGACGACCAGGTTGCCGTCCTCGTCCACGGTCATCGTGAAGATTTCGGTCTTGCCATCCACCTCCACCGACGCGGTAACGACGCCATCGGCTGCGGTCCAGGCTCCCTCATAGCTTTCGCTCTCACCCGCGCCCAGATCATCGATATCCAGCGTGAGGCTTCCATCCTCGTTCAGATTCAGGGTGATGACGATGATCATGCCATCCGCCTCGGCCGGAGGGACGATGACTTTGTACTCGCCCGCGAAGGCTTTCATCTCGTCGGAGGGGGCGGGCCCGGCCGCGGGCGTGACCGTGGGCTCGGGAGCTGCGGTTGGTTCGGGTTGAGGCGTCTCCGTGGGCTGCGGCCCGGTCGCGGGCTGTTCGGGCAGGAAGTAAAGATTCCCGCCGTCCATCTTCAGGTTGAGCACCAGGCGATCCCCATCGAATACGTAACCCGCCACATTCCCCAGTTCCGTGAGGAATTTGTCGGAAAGCGAGTCGTCGCCGCAGTATTGCAAGGTGGTAGGCCCCAGATTGATGGTGAGGACGCCGTTGTCGTCCGTGTATTCGCCGACGGCGGTCTTGCAGTCAGCCTTCACGGTCACCGAGCCATCCTCGTCGAACTGAATTGTATATTTCGAGGGATCGTCCACGGTGATCTCGGCGTCATTGCTGTATTGAACCTTCTGCCACTGCCACACCGGCCCCACCAGCGAAGGCTGCGTTGCGCCAACGGCCTGCACGGGCGCAGCGAAGACCAGGATAGGATCGCCGTTGGCGTCCAGCAGCGTCAATTCGCCCTCCGCCACCTGAAAGCTGGCCACCTGCGCCAGGTCCTGACTAAAGGCCTGCTCCTGTTCCATAACGGGATCGGGGCACATCATGCGGGTCATGGCCACGTCACCGAAGGTGAGGTTCTCGTCCTGCACCTGGTAGGCCGCGAAATAGCGGTTGCATCCGGCGCTGCCGCTGGCGTTGCCGTCCTCGAAGGTCATGGTGATGGGCGAATCGGCCAGGACGTCGGTCATGTCGCCGTCCGCGTTGCGATAGCTGACCAGCGCCCATGCGACGCCTTCCAGGCCCGAATCGGGGGCCTGTTGTGGCGGCAAGACCGTATCGAGCGCAACGGCCGCGGGCGCTTGTGCCTCGACCCGGCCCCCGCATCCGGCGATGAATGCGGTCAGGGCCAGCAGGCCCAGCATGAGTAGAAGCAATCGAAGCGTGGCTTTCGGCTTCATAACTATTTTTCTCCTTGAGTGACTGTATGGAACGCTGATTTTCGCGTCCGAGGTCGTAATCTCGATAAATCTCCACACCACCTTGGCGTGGAAAGCCGATTTCGTGAGGAGTGATGCGTGATGCGTGACGATCTCACGGGGCACGGATTTCGCATCACGCCTGTTGCAGACTCGGCCAACGTGGGCCTAGCGATCTTTTCGCCACTTGCGTCAACGCGCTACCCCTGAAAGAAGGAGCGAAGCAGTTCGGTATAGGTCTCGGGCGCGTTGAGATAGGGAAAATGCCCGACGTTGTGCAGGGTTTCGACTCGGGCGGTGGGATAGGTCTGCTTGAGCTGCTGGCGCAGGACCTCGGGCACCAGGGGATCGTTGTCCGCCTCGATGATCATGACGGGAATGCCGAGCTCATCGGGACGGGGCGGGGTGAAGGGTTCGATGACCGCTTTGGCCCGGGCCGCGACCTGCGCCTTGCTCATGCGCCCGTAGGTCTGCTCCAGCATATAGGCCAGCACCAGCTCCGAATAGCCGGACGCGGGATAGATGCTGTTCTCGATATTGCCGCGGAAGGTCTTCATCACCAGCCAGGCGGGGAGGAAGGGCAGGATTTTGATGAGTTCGGCGTTCTTCTCAGCATAAAGGTCGTTGGGTGGGAACGTGTTCCCGAACACGGCCCGGTTGATCCGGTCGGGATGCGTCGCCACCAGGTATTGGGTGAGATAGCCGCCCAGGGACGTGCCCACCACATGGGTTTTGGCCACGCCCTCCGCGTCCAACACGGCCACCACGCCCTTGCTCATCCCCTCCAGCGTATCCACGGGCGGATAGGTGACGCTGATGACGCGGAAATCGGGCGCCAGGGCCTCCATCTGCTGCCACCAGATATCGTACGCGCCCGTCATGCCATGCAGGAAGAGGATAGTCTCCTCCCCGTCGCCGAAGGCCACATAGTCCCAGTTTTGTCCATCCACGGGCAGGGTCTGCGGGGGATGGTTCGCCCGGAAATCGAGCAGGGACTGGCGCACCGCGGGGTCGACCTTCTCCGCCAGTTCGGAGAAATCCTTTTTGGGCGCGGGCCAGAGATAGAGGGCCAGGCCCGCCAGAATCAGCACGCCTATCCCGATCCACAGCCATTTCATCATCAACCTCCTGTGTTGTAACGGTCATCTATCGATCTTCTCTGTTGGAATCGCGTAGACATTGATCTCGACCGGTTTGTCATACTTTTCCGATAACGCCTGCTCCAACTCGTCCACCTTCTTCGCGGGCAGGGCATTGGGCTTGAACGCCATCACCGCCAGAACCACCTTGTATCGCTCCGGATTAGGCTCGACAGTCAGAACGATCTCCTCAACCGGCAGTTCCTTGATCATCGAGCGGACGGCTTCCTCGATTTCCGTCGTGGTCACAGCCGTTTCAAAACTCACCCCTTCGCTTGCAGCCGGGATCGTCGTGATATCAAGTGTGACAGGCCCCCCAACGGCCTTTTCCAGATCCTCGCCCAGCCTCTTCATCTGCTCCGCAGTCAGCGAGCGATCGTAACTCAACAACGCACCTTGGATCACGTAACCGCCATGCCGGTTGCGTTCGATTTTGACGTCCAGGGGCTTGAAATTGGCAGCGTAAAGCTTTTGATCCAACACTTGATGGATCGCCGTCAACTTGTGCTGTTCCGTGACCGTGGTGTAAGTCACCCATCCCAGAATCATCATCACCACGATAGCGAAGGCCGCCGTCACCCGCAAGCCGCGCACGATTTCACCCCAGGTTTGCTTCTCGGTGGTGAGAAAATCAAGGGCGATGAAGACCAGTGAAGCCGCCAGGACAATGGCGATCAGATTGGTGAAGAAGAGAAGCAGCGCCCCGAACGCGATATCCAGATCCGCGACTGCGAATCCATATCCCACCACAGCCAACGGCGGCACCAACGCCACGGCGATGGAGACGCCAGGAAGCGCTGATGCAATGCTCTTGCGGGACATAGCGTAGGCACCGGCAGCGCCCGACAGGAACGCGATGCTCAGATCGAGCAGGTTGGGATGAGTGCGTCCCATGATCTCATTGGTGGGGGCCTTAATGGGCGAGAAGAACGTCAGCGCCGCGCCCACGGCAATGGCCAGGAGGACGCCCTGGGCCGTGGCCTGGGCCGCCACCCCCAGATACCTGACATCCCCTCGGATCATGCTCATAGCGATGGCGACGATGGGGCTCATCAGCGGCGCCACCAGCATAGCGCCAATGATGACGGCGCCGCTATTCTGCAACAATCCATAGGTGGCGATGCCCGCGGAAAGCAAGATCAGGATGAAGAAATCGATGGTGGGATCGGCGCCCGCGATAATGTTTCTCGCCGCTTCCTCTCGATCTTCCAGAGTCAATTTAGGCAGGGGATCCGTCAGGAAGACCCAAAGGTTGGAAAGCCAGCCCAAACGCAATTTTTCATGCTTCGCCGCCAAGATGATGGGGGCGTCCAGATTCTGGAACAGGTAAGCATTGCCCCCGGTAAAGGTTGGCAGCTGCGTCATAAAATTTTTATTCGCTCCCAGCAGAATCAAATCCACCCACTTTGCGATGGCCTCCACCGCATCTTCCATGGCGTTGGCCTGCACGAACGTGATGGTGACCTCGTCCTCGGAGATCCCCTCGTTTTCCAGAACGGAAAGGATATGCTCGCGCCTATGCTCCTCTTTATCTTCCAGTTCAGCCGGCGTGATCACATGAACGATTTCCAGCACGCCCCCTTCGGCCAACAGCATGTTCGCCATACTCAAGGTGAGTGGGGCCTGAATCCCTCGATCCATGAGCACCGCAATATGTTTGAAATCACCCGACCTGGGGAATCGATTGAGGAAGATGACGTGGCTGGATGACTTGCGGAGGATCTTGTCATAGTCCTTCAGATTGCGGTCGGGATCATCGGCGATGAAGTCCGGGGCGACAAGCAGATATTGGGGATGCAGCTCCTCGGACGCATTGATTGCGCCCAGAATCACATCTTGCGCCACCCTGACCATGGGTTTGACGGTGACGCCTTCGACCGAGCCCCCGAGCTCCTGCACCCGCTGCGAAAGCTGCCGCCACAGCTGCGCCCCATGCTTCTGTTGCTCTTCCTCGGGAATACCCTCGGCCACCTCCGCAATCTGCATGATGACCAGCGCGCCTTTGAGATTTTTCGCGATCCTGCCGCCCAGACGAAGCATCATCGGTGCGGAATCCGCATTCCGCACCAGCGCCATCACCAGGGGACCCTGCGGTCTGGCTTCTTTTCCCGACCTCTTTTTCGTGTCGCCCTCGACCCTTTCTTCGACAATAATGCTCAGTTGGGCCCGGGATTTAATAGCCCTGTTGAAGGAATAAACGACCAACAAAAACACCCCGACTATAAACCACAACCCCGACCATTTCAACGCATCTCTGGGCAGATTGAACGTTGCCAATGTGGCCACAACCACCGTCAGGGCGGGAAACAGAGGATGGAAAGGCAAGCGAATCGGGCGTTGGTCGGGAAGATACGATTCCGAACCTGTGAGGTCGGGAACATGGACCAAAATGGTGACGGCAAAAAGGAACGCAGCCGCCATCCCCATGATGGTGATGGAATCCACGAAGAAAATCAATGCCAGAGCCAAGACGCTTACGAACAGGAGCGGAGGGAAAACGGCCCGATGAACGCGATAATTGAAGGAAGGCGGGAAATAGCCATCTTCCGTCATCCGAGACATTACATCCGCACTGGCGGTCAACGCCCGACTCAACCCCATCAACGCGATCAATAAACTGAAAAGAGCGATGAGAACCGTATAGATCGCATCCCCTTTATAAACCAAAGCTGAAAATGTATTCGTGGTCAGCACTCCAGAAATCGAATCATTATCGACGCCCGGGACGATAGCGATGGTGACTAGCGCTCCCAAGACGGCCACGATGATCATGATAATCCAACTCGCCCAAGCAACCGGTCTCCGCACGCCCTTGATCACGCGATGACGCATGTCGAAGATCAATATAACACCCCAAAAACTGCCGAGAAGCAGCGTAGACAATTTGAATGGAGCGACGCTTTTCAAGGAATTCGACAATTCACTGAGTTGACCTGGGATATGCATCAGGCTGACGACGCTAATGATCACCATAAACGCCACCCCCAAAATCGCCAGCGTTGCATTGAGTTTGCGACTCCCATGGATATCGGCGACATGAAACAGAACCATGACGATCACCGCGCCCAACGCCAACATAGAGATGCTGAGCCCCACCTTGCCCACGAGCGTCTCATACATAGTGATGCCGTACATGGCGATGACTCTGGCCAGAATGGCGATGATCGCGGCGTGCCCGGCCAGCTCCAACCATCCCACGAGATAGGAAAAAGTAATGCCATAGCGCTGACGCACTAGACCATACAACCCGCCCCGTCCCGGAAGCGCCTCCACCCTCTCCGTGTACGACAGCAGAAAAGGCGTCACAAACAGAATCATCAGCACATAGCCCCACGCGGTGATCCTTGGATTGTATATGACGGCGAGCCTCCCCACAACCGCCATAATCCCCATGCCCACCGCAATCCCCAATCCCGTGCTTATAATGCTTCGAGGGGAGACCTCGCGATTGATTTGCACGAGATCATCAGCAACTTCCTCCGCTGGCGGCAAGGGGGAGCCTTCCGAATCGAGCATCTGTTATCTCCAGAAAAACGAACGTAACTATACAGGTGTCCTACAAAATGTTCTACCACGAAGGCTCGAAGGAACGAAAACAATGCAGGTTTGCAAGTTTGCAGGTCGCAAGTGGCAAGTCCTTCCGGCGGCGAAATTTCTCACCTGCCACTTTTCCCCTTCGCGCCTTCGTGTCGTCGTGTCTTCGTGGTTTTTGCCTCACTACGTGAGCAGTTACGAATGGAAGGACGTAAGTTGAGAGATGATATAAGCCCAAGTATACGGCATCCTCCCAAAATGGCGCAAACAGTTAAAGAACATGACGGCAATTTACGATGCACACATCCCCACTTCTCCCGACCGTCCCCGTCGTATCAGAACCCAACAGAAAAGCCTCCGGAAGATGACCGCGATGAGCGAAAATCCCCCGGAGGCCGGGACAGGAGGAGAAAGAAGCATGACGTCAGTGACAGATCAGGACAGGCACAATGGCCTGATGCACGACCTCATCCACGGTGCTGCCAAAGAATATCTCGAGGAAGCGGCTATGCCCGTACGCGCCGATAACGATCAGCGACACGGCCTCCTCCCGAGCCACCCGCAGGATGGTCTCTGCAGGCTCACCCTCTTCGAACAGGGTTTTGGCGGGGATATTGTGTTCGTCCAGCCAGTCCTTGGCCTGGGCGAAGATGTTGAGCATGTCGGGATGGCCATCGTTGACCACCAGCACCACGAGATCGCGATTCTGCGATTGGGTCAGGTTGGCGGCGATGGTCAGCGCGTCTTGCGCCCGTTGGCTGCCGTCGTAGGCGACCAGGATTTTGAGCAGGGGCGTGACTTCGGCCTGGGTGGCCATCACCGGGCAGGGAGCATGGCGCACCACAGCCTCGAACACAGAGCCGAGATGGGGCCCGGCAAAGGCCGCGCCCTGTCCGTGACGTCCCAGCACCAGCAAATCCGCATGGCTGGCGGCGTCCAGGATAACATTGACCACCGCTCCCACCTCATAGCGGACTTCACAGGCAACCTGCGCTGCGTCGCAGCGACGCTGGGCCTCGGCCAGGGTCTTTGCGCCGAAATCGGCAATCGTTTCCCCGATGGCGATGGCCAGCTCCGTCCTTTTCTCATCCCCGGAGGGGATGGGATCGTCGGGCGTGACCGCGGTCCAGTAAGGAGCTTCGATGATGCGGGAATCCGCCACGAACAGCGCCCGGATGACGGACTCCTCCTCTTTGGCGATTTCGACGGCTTGGTCCAGAGCCACCCAGCCATCATCGGAACCATCGACAGGGACCAGAATATGTTTGAACATGGAGAACCGCTCCTTGAAAATATAACGGACATGCGTTGTTTGCTTTCTTCCATTATCCCATCCCCCGCCCGCTTTCGCAGTGACTTACGTCACAACTTTTTACGCATGTGGGCGATATCCGCCAGTTTCAGCTCATCCCGAATCAAAATCCCCCGCCGCGTGCGCAACACCAACCCCTCCCGCTCCATGTGCCGAAAGGTGCGGCTGACCACCTCGCGTGCCGTGCCCAGCAAGGTGGCGATCTCGCTGTGCGAGAGGTCCAGGGTGAGCAGAATGCCCTCGGGCGTGGGCTCGCCCTGACTTTGAGAGGAGACGAGCAGCAACCGGGCCAGGCGCGTGGCCACGTCGGTCAGAGCCAGATCGCTGGCGATATCCGCGATGCGGCGGGTCGCCGCGCTGAGTTGCCGGGCCAACGCCCGATAGAGAGGGGGATAGCGATCGGCCATCTCCTGGATATGCGTCAGCGACGCCACGTACACACGGGTGTCGGACAGGGCGCTGGCGGAGACAGGATGGGGCTTGCCGTCGAACACCGAGGGGAGATCGAACGCCTGCCTGGCGCGCACGATGAAGAAAGTGAATTCCCGTCCCTGATCCGAAATAGAATACAGACGCACCCGTCCGGCGGACATCAGGTAGAAATTCCTGGCCTCATCGCCCTGCAAAAACAGAATCTCATGCCGGGCGTAGACGCGAGGTCGGAATCCAGCGATGACCTCCCGCAGGGCGGCCTCGGGCAGATGGGCGAAGATGCGCGTACTGCGGAAGAAGTTGATCCGGTGTGGGTTCGTGGTCATGGGCGTCGGTCCGCGAAGAGAGAGCACCTTCGGGCTATTCATTGTATCCCATCGCTCCGTCCCAGCCAAACGACGCGCCCCTCCCATGTTGCATTCAGAAACTTCATCCTGCTGTGACATTGGTCACTGCATGGAGCGGATTAAGGGGCTTATAATGAAAACGTCATACGAAATCTGGTCGATTTATAGGAGGATGACTTATGCGCGAAGAGATCACCGGTACGATCCTGGTCGCGGTCGATGGTTCCCATCTGGCGAAAAACGCCGCCAGGGCCGCGGTGCATCTGGCCAAGATGCAGGGCTATGGCGTCCACGCCCTCTATGTGGTGGACGAAGCCCTGGCCCTGGTCGCTTATTCGGACGTTCGCTCCGAGGTGACGTTCGAGGTGGACCCCGATCTGGAAGATGATCCCATTACGTTGCTGGAAGCGCAGGGGGCGCTGGCGTTGGAGCAAGTGCAAGTCATGGCGGAGGAGGCCCAGGTTCCCTTCGAGCCGGAGATGCTTTTGGGCAACGTCGCGGATTTGATCCTGGACCGGTCGCAAGGCGCTCTGATGATTGCCATGGGGCGCCGCGGAAATCGCCATGCGGACCAGCCCGAGCATCTGGGAGCGCATTTCTGGCAGGTGGTGCACAAAGCCACGGTTCCGGTTCTTGCCGGAGGTGATATTGCACCTGAGCGCGCCAAACGTCTGCTTTTCGTCTTCACGGGCGATGAACGCTCTCTCATCGCGCTCCACGGCGTCACGATTTTGCAGCGAGACCTGGATGCAGATGTCATCGTCGTGCTGGCGGGCGATCCCAGCGACGCCCAGGCGCAAGATTGGCAGGGCCAGGTGCTGGCGCGGATCGCCGAGGAGGATCGGGCACACTACCGGTTCCTGCGCCGTCCCGAAAACCGGGCCGACGCGCTGGTCGCTGTGGCCGAAGAGGAAAAAGTCGATGTCATCGTGATGACGGAGCGCCGCCATCGTCTGGCCTTGCTGGATGAGCTTTTGGGCAGTCCGCTGGACAAAGTGCTGCAAAAGACCCGGATTCCGGTTATCATCGTTCGCTGAGGAAGAAGGAAGATGCCAGGAAGGAGACAGCACCAACTGATCCTGGACGCCGCCATGTTGGGCGTGGTGGGCGCGCTGGCGGCGCAGGTCTTCATGCTCTTGCTACACTGGGCCCAGGCCATCTTTTTGGGCTTCGCCCAATATTCGCCGCCCGGTCTGCCCGAAGAGGGAGGCGTGCTCAAGGAAGTCATCGGCCCCCACTGGCTGTGGCTCATCCCCGTGATCACCACCGTGGGCGGGCTGATCTCGGGCGTGCTGGTGTATAGCATCGCCCCCGAAGCGGAGGGGCACGGCACGGATACGGCGGTCAAAGCGTATCATTTTGCTGGAGGATTCATTCGCGCCCGGGTCACGCCCCTGAAGGCCGTAGCTTCCGCCATTACCATCGGCTCGGGTGGTTCAGCCGGTCGTGAAGGCCCGACCGCCCTGTTCAGCGCGGGCATCGGCTCCATTTACGCCACAGTGTTCCATCGCCCGGAAGAAGAGCGACGGCTTCTGGTGTTGATGGGCATGGCTGCCGGCTTGGCCGCCATCTTTCGCTCCCCCGTGGGCACGGCTTTCTTTGCCATCGAGGTGCTTTATTCCACGATGGAGTTTGAGGCGTACGCCTTGCTTTACGTGCTGCTGGCGTCCATCGTGGCCTACACCATCAACGGCCTGTTCGTAGGCTTCGATCCTCTGTTCACCGTGCCCGCCATGGGCATGCCCGCGGCCAGCGATTATCTTTGGTATATTTTGCTGGGCCTGATCGGCGGCGTCGTGGCCGCGATGCTGCCTTCCATCTTTTACTACATGCGAGACGCGTTCCACGCCATTCCCATTCCCCCGCATATCAAACCGGCCATCGGCGGCTTGCTGTTGGGCCTGATGGCTTTGTGGCTGCCCCAGGTGCTGGGCGGCGGCTATGGCTGGATTCAGTTGGCCATCAATGGCAATATGGCCCTCACCACCATGGCCGTGCTGGTGATTGCCAAGATGATCGCCATGTCCCTGACGGTGTCTTCGGGCGGCTCGGGCGGCGTTTTTGCGCCGGGCCTGTTCGTGGGCGCCATGCTGGGCGGCGTCATGGCCTCGATTTTCCATCTCTCGTCCGCGGCCTTTGTGGTCGTGGGCATGGCCGCGGTGTTCGCTGGCGCGGCGCGGGTGCCCATGGCCACCCTGCTGATGGTCACCGAGATGACGGGCGGTTATCATCTGCTGGTGGCCGCGGCCCTGGCCGTCTCCATCAGCTACATCATCGAGGTGCTGCTGACATCCAAACTGAAGTACAAGAGTCTGTATGAAGGTCAGGTGCCGGGCCGTGAGGATTCCCCCGCGCATCATGGCGATTATCTCAAGGCAGCCATCCATATCCTCAGAAATCACAACATCACCCTCTCGCCTGAGGATGAGCACATGGACCTGGAGCGCCTGCTGGACACCGGCATGCCCGTCGATCTGTCGGATAACATGCAATTGCGACTGGGGCGGCTGGGTTCAAAAAGCCCCCTGGCCAACCAACCCGTCCGCGCCCTGGTGGAGCTCCTGCCGGAAGACCTTGCCAATGAGGTGAGGGTGGCGGCTATCGTGCGCGGCAAGCACACGCTAGTCCCCTATGGCGATTTGATCATGAAGCCCGCAGACAGGGTGATGATCATTGCTCCGATGCGGGCCTGGAAGATATTGTCGAACTATTTCGATTTCAACCACGCTAGCGCCACAGACTCTGAGGAAACCCGCTCGGGGGAATTCACCGACGTGGAATCGGATTCCTCGGCATGAATTTTGTCATCGGAAGATGACGCCAGGAAGCGGAGCTTACGCCGAGTTTGTCGGTGATCTCCCGAGTGCGCCCATGCGCGCGGCCTGAATTGTCCAACTGGGGGAACTCTGGATATAATGAGGGGCGCATTGGAGATCAAAGATCAGCGATTGAGGCTGCCTGACCGGGCGAGCGCATGGATGGAACGCCTCTTCAATCCTTGATCTTTGATCTTTAATCACCCACCCCCCAAGGGAGCCCCAATTGACGACCATCCCCACGCAATGGGAACTGCCATCCCCTGTTCCCCATGATTTGCGCGCGCTGTATTCCCATCTCCATCCCGTCATCCAGCAGATTCTCTACAACCGCGGCATCATCGAGAGCGAGGACGTGGCCGAGTTCTTCGGTCATCGCGTCCGGCCCGACGACCCTTTTCGCCTCATCGGCGTAGGGGAAGCCGTCACGCGGTTGCGCCGCGTCATCAAGCAGAAACGCCCCATCGCGGTTTACGGCGATTTCGACGCGGACGGCGTCACCTCCACCGCGGTCATGGTGCAGACGCTGCGCGCCCTGGGCGCGGATGTCATCCCATATATCCCCCACCGGGTGGATGAAGGCTACGGCCTGAACACAGGCGCCCTGGCCTGGCTGAAGAAGCAGGGCGTGGAGGTGGTGGTCACGGTGGACTGCGGCATTCGGGCCGTGGAAGAAACGGCTTACGCCAAAAGCATTGGACTGGAGATGATCATCACGGATCACCACTCCATCGGCCCGGAAGTGCCCCAGGCCGACGTGGTGATCAACCCCAAACTGCCCGACTCGAAATACCCCTTTCGGGACTTCGCGGGCGTGGGCGTGGCCTTCAAGCTGGCCCAGGCTTTGCTGCGGGTGGAAGACAACGCGCCCATCGCCCCCGAGCCCGTGACGCTGACCGAAGAGGACCTGCTGGACCTGGTCGCTCTGGGCACGGTGGCCGACATCATGCCCCTGGTGGGAGAAAACCGCACGCTGGTCAAACGTGGGCTGGAGAAGCTGCGCCAGGCCCACCGCCCCGGCATCCGCGCGCTGGCCCAGCGATCGGGCGTGGCCCCGCGCGAGATCGACGCCACGGCCATCGGCTTCCGCCTGGGCCCCCGGCTCAACGCCGCGGGCCGGTTGGAGAGCGCAGTCCTGGCCTACGACCTGCTTATGGCTCCCACCGCGGCCCGGGCCGAAGAGATCGCCTATCAGCTCGACGTGCTCAACCGCCAGCGTCAATCCCTGACCAACGAGGCGGTGCAGTGGGCCATCCGCGAACTGGGCGAGAATCCCCCCGAAAACGTCCTGCTGGTAGCCCGGCAGGAATTGAATCCCGGCATCGCCGGGCTGGTGGCCAGCCGCCTGAAGGAATACTACTTCCGCCCGGCCCTGGTGGCCCATCTCAATGGCAACGAGGCTCGCGGCTCCGCCCGCAGCATCCCCCAGTTCCACATCACCGCAGCCCTGGATCAATGCTCCGACCTGCTCATCCGCTACGGCGGACACGCCGCGGCCGCGGGCTTCACCCTGCCCATCGACAATCTGCCCAAACTTCGTCGTTGCCTCAACGCCATCGCTGCGGACCAGATACAGCCCGAAGACCTGATCAAAACCCTGGACATCGACGTCATCCTGCCCCTGCGGGAACTGGACTACGCCCTGCTGAACAAATTGCAGGAACTGGAGCCCACGGGCAGCGCCAATCCCAGGCCCGTTCTCGCCATCCCCGACCTGCTGGTCAAGGGCCAGTACCTCGTAGGCTCGGAAGGCAAACATCTCAAGCTGCGTCTCACCGATGGCATCGTCACTTTCGACGCCATCGCCTTCGGACAGGGCGTCCGCTCCGAGCCCCTGCCCATGCGCGTTGATGTCGCCGCCTATTTCACCGAAAACGTCTGGCGCGATCGCCGCTCCCTGCAATTGCAGATTCTCGATATCCAGCCCGCAGGCCGCGGCGTGCCGCCCGAACGCCGTCCCCATTAGAGGCTGTGATGCACCTTGCTTCCCTCAAAGGTCAGCATCGCCGCATCGGACGTTGGAATTCGCAGCAGATAACGCGGATGAAGCAGATTTTAGCGGATTTTTTCAAAAGGATGGCGCCTTTTTCAGTAAAAAATCCGTGTGTATCCGTCGCATCAGCATCATCCGCGGCGAATTGAAACGTACGTCATTCACAAACTCGCATCAAATTGGTGACAAGTTCATAACAGACTCTAATTCGCCCCCTCGCCCTTTCGCCCATTCGCCCTTTCACCATGACCCGACTCGCCTCCCTCTCCGGCCCCGTCAAAATCGGCCTCATCGCCGCGGGCATCGCCATCCTGCTGGCGATCATCGGCATCTTCAAAGGAGCCGTACCCGCCGATCCCCTCAGCATCTTCATGGCCCTGGCCATCAGCGGCGTTAGCTGGTTCGTCGTGGCCTGGGCCATCGCCACCGCGGCCCGCGACGTCGAAGCCGACCTGGCGGAACCATCCGACGACGCCTCCCCCACCGACCACTGATTACTGACCCCATGCCCCTCAAAGCCCCCTTCGACGCCCTCAAAGCCTGGCTCGTCGACATGGACGGCGTGCTGTATCACGGCAAACGCCCGTTGCCCGCCGCGGCCGAATTCATCCAGGCTCTGCAAGAAAGTCGCACGCCCTTCCTCTTCCTCACCAACAACGCCACCCGCACGCCCGCCGAATACGTCCAGCGCTTGGGCGAGATGGGCATCCGCGTGGATGAAGACGCCATCTTCACCTCGGCCCTGGCCACGGCCCGCTACGTGCGCGAACACTATCCTCCGCCCCGCCGGATTCTGGTCATCGGCGGCAACGGCATCCGCGCGGCCTTGCAGGATGAGGGGTATGCGTTGGTCGACCGGGCGGATGACGCCGAGTTGGTCGTCTCCGCCATGGATATCGAGGCGAACTACGCCCGCTGCGCTGAGGCCACCCTGGCCATCCGCGGCGGCGCGCCCTGGGTGCAGACGAACCCCGACCGCACCTTTCCCTCCGAGCAGGGCATCGTGCCCGGCGCCGGAGCCATCCAGGCCTTTCTGGAAGCGGCCACCGACCAAACCCCGGTCGTCATCGGCAAGCCCCAGCCGGGCATCTTCCGCCAGGCCCTGGCCATCCTGGGCGCACAGCCCGAAGAGACCGTCATGCTGGGCGACCGGCTGGAGACCGACATCCTGGGCGCGCATCGGGCGGGATTGAAGACCATCTGCGTGCTCACGGGCATCGCCAATCGCGCCCAGACCGAGGCTTATAATCCCCGGCCGGACTGGATTATTGAGGATTTACGAGCTCTGCTGGCCAAACCCAAGCCATTCCCAGATTAACCACAACAAGGACTTCCCATGAAACCGCCATGAACATAGATTTCGGGCCTATTTGCAACAAAAATATACCTTTGAGACTGGAAACTCGGCGCGCGGCATTGACTTCCCAGAGCTAGGCGCCGACATGAAAGTGACAAGCCTACGGCAACCGCAATCCTCCTGCCCTTTCCGATCCGCCAGGCAAAAAATCTACGGACTGGGTTATGCACTGCTGGTGTTCGTCTACGAAAAAACAGATGATCCGGCCAATCAGACCGGTAAACTTGAAATCGTACATACGATTTTTGTCGAGGCTGAACGCACGGCAGATTATCAAACCACCACGGGCCTCTTGCAGATATTGGAAAACAATGGCAATGTAGACGATATCATGGCATTCTTGTACGAACGCAGATTGCCCGTTGACGAAATCCAGGCAGAAAAGCTGGCCGAAGAAGTGATTGCCCATCCGCCATCCGTAGGATATCTAACCATCTCCAACGCGTTGCAATGGCGATTGCAATATCGCCGTGTCATTGAAAAAGCCGGAGAGGTGCCAGGCTTGCATCGCATCTACTAGAAATGATGGCCCGGACAAGAAAAACCCGATCAAAAATTGAATTCGGTGATTTTCAGACGCCGCCAGACTTGGCCGAGAAAGTGTGCCACACACTCCTCCGGCAAGGCGTCTCGCCGCGCGCCATTCTGGAGCCTAACTGCGGACGTGGCAACCTGCTCATTGCGGCGCTTGAAACATTTCCGCACGCGCAGAAAGCTGTCGGCGTCGAAATCAACGACGACTATGTTCGGGAAGCCACACAGCGATTACGCGAATTATCTCCCACTGCGGAAACCGATATTATTCACGGCGATTTCTTCGTCGTCGATTGGGAGTCCATCTTATCCTCCCTGCCACCCCCCATTCTCATCATCGGAAATCCGCCTTGGGTCACCAATGCAGAACTCGGACGCATCGAAAGCGCCAATCTGCCAGAAAAATCCAATATCCAGAAGATCAGCGGCATCGACGCCATCACGGGCAAAAGCAACTTCGACATCTCCGAATGGATGATCATCCGGGAGTTGGAATGGCTGCAAAATCGAGATAGCTCGTTGGCCGTGCTTTGCAAAACATCGGTCGCCCGCAAAGCACTCCTGCACGCATGGAAAAATAATTTTCGCCTCAGTCGAGCCATGATTTTCAATATCGACGCCGCCATTCATTTCGGCGCAGCAGTGAACGCATGTCTGCTGATTGTCGTCACCGAAGGTGACGCGCACATACAAACCTGTCAGATATACACATCTCTGAAGGACTATCAGCCCCAAAACACAATCGGTTACCGAGATGGAAGGCTGATCGCCGACATCCAACGCTACGAACGATGGAAACACCTTCAAGGGCATAACGCCCATTATCAATGGCGATCAGGCGTCAAGCATGACGCGGCTCAGATTATGGAGCTCACGCCCGATGGCGAGCGTTTCCGCAATGGACTTGGCGAGCAAGTGGAGCTAGAGCCGACTTTTTTGTATCCGATGTACAAAGGCTCTGAAATCGCCCATGGAGCACAATCGCCCACTCGATGGATGCTGATCCCTCAAAAAACGGTTGCAGCCAACACACGGGAGATCCAACTTACCGCGCCCAAGACCTGGCAATATCTCCTGGCCCACGCAGCGCAACTTGATGCTCGGAAAAGCGCAATCTACCGAAATCGCCCCCGCTTTTCCATTTTCGGCGTAGGGGATTACACCTTTGCTCCCTGGAAAGTCGCGATCTCCGGTTTCTACAAATTCCTCCGATTTCGGGTGGTGGGACCGTGGCAAGACAAACCGGTTGTATTCGATGACACAAGTTATTTTCTGGCATGCAAGTCAGAAGAAGAAGCCGTGTTCCTGGCCCAGTTGCTGAATTCCAAACCCGCGCAGGAATTTTACTCAGCCTTCGTCTTTTGGGATGCCAAAAGACCCGTCACCATTTCTTTGTTGAAGCTCCTGAACATCCAGGCGCTGGCCCGTGAACTGGGCATGGAAGACGTTTATCAATCATTCCAAAATGGCTCATCGCAGAAACATGCCACCCAAATGATGCTCTCCCTATGACAAAAACCCTCCTCCTCGACCTCACGCGCGACCAGCTCCGGGAACTCGTCCAATCCTGGGGCGAGCCCGCGTACCGCGGCAATCAAATTTACGATTGGCTGCACAAGAACCTGGTCACCGATCCCGCGCAGATGACCAATCTGCCCAAAAAACTGCGGGAGCGCCTGGCCGCGGAGACCTTCATCAACCCCCTGGAGCTTATCGTGCAGGTGGACGACGCCCGCGGGGAGACACGCAAGGCCCTTTTCCGCCTGCCCGACGGCAGCACCATCGAAGTCGTGCTCATGCTTTATGACAAGCGACGCACGGTGTGCATCTCCACCCAGGTGGGCTGCGGCATCGGCTGCCCCTTCTGCGCCACGGGCATGGGCGGACTCACCCGCAACCTCAGCCCGGGCGAGATCATCGCCCAGGTGCACTGGTTCGAGCGCTGGCTGCGCCAGGATAGCCCCGACAGCGAGGGGTTGGTCGTGCAGCGCCCCAGCCGGGTGACCAATATCGTCGTCATGGGCATGGGGGAGCCCCTGGCCAATTACGACGCCGCCATGCAGGCCCTGCGGGCCATCGCCGACCCCAAGACCTTCGCCCTCTCCGCCCGCAATATCACCCTCTCCACCGTGGGCCTCGTCCCCCGCATCGACCAACTGGCCGAGGAGAGCCTGCCCATCCGCCTGGCTGTCTCCCTGCACGCGCCCACCGACCGCCTGCGCAACAAGCTCGTCCCCATCAACAAACGCTACAATCTGAGCAAACTCATGGACGCGCTGGTGCGCTATCAGGAGAAGACCCGCCGCCGGGTCACCTTCGAATATGCCATGATGCGGGGAATCAACGATGCGGTGGAGCAGGCGCATCTGCTGGCCGACCTGCTCACGCCGCTGCGCAAGGCCCACGTCAACCTCATTCCCCTCAATCCCACGCCCGGCTCTCCCTATCAGCCCAGCTCCACCGAGGCCGTGCGCCGCTTTCAGCAGGCCCTGGAGGATGCCGGGGTGACGACCACCGTGCGTCTGCGCCGGGGCGTCGAAATCAGCGCGGGCTGCGGACAATTGCGCCAGGCGACGCAGCAACCGGAGGTTTTGAAGTTCATTCGGCAGTGACATCAGGATGCGTGAACCATGCCAACTACCCGCATTGCTGGCTATAAATTCCGGTTCTATTCATCTGCCATTTTTGAGCCGCCCCATGTGCATGTCATAAAAGGGGAGAAAGTTGCGAAAATCTGGCTCCAGCCTGTCGCAATTCAAAGCAATCACGGTTACCATGAAGCTGAGCTGAATCGTATCCTGAAACTGACGCAGAAACACCAAACCCAACTTTTGGAGGCATGGAATGACTATTTCGGTCAATAACGCCATCCAGGAAAATGTTTCAGTGGTAAATGCTTTCTTCGAGAATGAACGCTTGCATGTCAGGCTGTCCGACCAGCGTGAAATCATCGTGCCTTTGGAGGCGATCGACTGGTTGCAATGGCTGAAGGAAGCCACGCCCGAGCAGCGTTCGCATTGGGAAATCGAGCCAGGCGGATTCGCAATCTACTGGCCCGATCTCGATGATGGCATCGAAATCCAGCATCTTCTTGCGCTCAGATCCCTTGTATAACTCCAACCAGCCGTTCACCCTCACCAGGGATTTTCGATGGGTTGGGAAATGACCGCGCGCAGGGATTGCAGCAGGGGTTGGATGCGATCGGCGTGGAGGCGATAGCTGGCCCGGTTCACGATGAGCACAGCCTGCGAGGGCATGATCTCTCGCAACTCCACCAGATTGTTCGCCCGCAGCGTGCTTCCTGTCTGGATGATATCCACGATGAGATCGGCCATGTCCACCAGCGGGCCCAGCTCCACCGACCCGCTGAGATAGATGAACTCCGCAGAGACGCCCCGGCTGCGGAAGTACGCCTCGGCCAGGCGGGGATATTTCGTGGCCACGCGGGGGCTGATCTCCAGGCGCAAGGGGCGATGCGGACGGTTCGCGGGCGCGGCCACCGAAAGACGACAATGCCCGAAAGGCAGCAGCATGGGCTCATACACGTCCGCGGCCCGCTCCCGCACCGCGTCCAGCCCGGCGATGCCGATATCGGCCGCGCCCTGCTCCACGAACACGGGAGCGTCCATGGGCTTGACCAGCAGATAGGCCAGGGAGCCGTCCTCGCTGGGAATCACGAGCCTGCGGTCATCCTCAACGACGGGCGGCGACCAGCCCGCGCGCGCCAGCCAGGTCAGGGCGTCGTCGGCCATGCGGCCTTTGGGTAGAGCGATGGTGAGAGGCATGGGCGAATGGACGAGGGGGCGAATGGGCGAATTAGCGAAGGGATTGAAGGAAGGCGGGCCAGGCGCTCACAGAGAGCGTGCGGGAATCATCAGGGGTTTCCAGCAGGATGGTTTGGTCGCAGCGACAGCGGACGCGGAGGGGATAGCGGTCGGGGTCTTCCGGTCCGAGGGCGATGGCCGCGACCAGGCCCGCGGCGCGAGCTTCCTGGGCCAGGCGCACATGGTCGCCGCAGCCGCAGGGGAAGATGAGCAGGTCGGGGATGGGGTCGGGGGGCGGGCCTTGCTGCCGGGTCTGGGCCAGAAGGAGACGGTCGAGATAGAAGGCGCAGCCCACCGCGGGCATGTCGGACCCGAATTCGGCCACCAGCCGGTCGTAGCGACCGCCATTGACCACGGAGAAGCCGATGCCGGGCGTGTAAGCCTTGAAGGTGACGCCCGTATAATAGTGCATGGCTCGGACGTCGGCCAGATCGATATCGAACTGCGATTTGATGCCATAATGGGCCAGTTGCGTTTCCACCTGGGCCAGCCAATCCACGGCCGCGGCCATGGCCTCGTTCAGAACCAGACGCCGGGCGCGGGTGAGCACGCCGTCGCCCTGCGGCCCGAACAATGTCAACAATCCCAACACGGCCTCTCGCGGCGGCCCTTCCAGACCCCAGGCGTCGGCCAACGCCCGCACATCGTCCTCGCTCTTACGGTCCAGGGCCCCTTGCAACGCCCTGGCCGCGACGTCATCCAGGTCGAGATGGGCCAGCAGGCCGTGGAAATAGCCCAGATGCCCGAGACTGAAGCGGAAGTCGGTCAGGCCCACCCGGCGTAGCGCCAATGCGGCCAGAGCCAGCACCTCCGCATCCGCATCGGGCGACCCCGCGCCCATAAGCTCCACCCCGGCCTGCCAGAACTCCCGCTGTCGCCCCGCGCGCGGCTCCTCGAAGCGGAACACGGGCCCGGCGTAGAAATAGCGCTGGGGCAGAGGCTGATCGTAAAGCTTGGAGCCGACGATGCGGGCCGCGGGCACGGTGAGGTCGGGCCGCAGGGCCAGGGTCTGGCCGTCCCGGTCGAAGAAGCGGTAGAGGGTCTCCGCGCTCTGGGAGCCCAGTTCGGTGAGGAAGGTGTCCGCGTACTCGAAGATGGGCGGGATCAGTTCGGCGTAGCCCCAGGCGCGGGCCAGCTCCCGGAGATCGGTTTCGAGCTGTCGGCGGCGTTGCGCGGCCCCTCCAAAATAATCGGCAACGCCTTTGGGAATGGACGGGGACATGGTGCAGGTTCCCTGGCTTTTCCGAATCTACACGAGCGCGGCCTGCTCCGCCTCCCGGGCCCGTCGGAATTCGTCGTACACCCGCCCGATGCCCGACCGGATCTGCGATTCGATCTTGGAGGAGCGTTTGGAGGGGATGGGGAACCAGGGCCGCATCTCGGGCGTGAGCAGGGTCGCCACCTCCTGCTTGGTCAAACCGGCGTCGAACAAATTCTTCGTGCGCTGGCGCAGAAAGGTGAGGTAGTCGATGAGATAATCGAGCTCGTTGACGCTGCAAATGGGGCCATGACCGGGCACAATGTATTTGGGATCGAGCTTCTTGATCAATTTCAGGGCTTCCAGCCATTCCGCGGAGTTGGCCTGGGTCATGAAGGGGTGCTGGTCGAGCCAGACGATGTCGCCCGAGAAAAGCACCCGTTCTTTGGGCAGCCAAATGATGCTGGTGGCGGGCGTGTGGCCCTTGACGTGGATCACCCGCACGATGCGGTTGCCCCGGACGATGGTCAATCGGTCCTGGAAGGTGATCTTGGGCACGACGATGCGAAGGTCGTGGAATTGGGCCCGGATTTCGGGGAACTTTTTGAAGCTGTCGCGCACGCGCTGTTTGAAATTTTCGCCATAATTGCGCATGTGCTTCCAGGCCAGCTCGTGGGCGATAACCAGATCGCTGAGCCACTGGCTGCCCAGGCAATGCCCGCGATGATGGTCGGTGATGACCACGTAGCGGATGGGCATGCCGCCGCTGGTCTCATCGATGGTCTGTCGCCAGGCTTTGGCTTCGTTGGGGATCATGGGCGTGTCGAAGCAGATGACCCCCTCGGAGGTCACCATGAAGCCGGTGTTGCTGTTGTAGAAGCTGGTTTCTGCGTAAACGCCGGGCGCGAGTTCGAACATGGTCGTTTTGGAAAGATGGGGAACACAAAGAGCACTGAGGTTCCACAGAGGGCGCAGAGAAAAGATTAAAGGCTAAAGATTAAAGATTCAAATCCATGAGGTCGTTACGCATCACGGTATCGGCTTTCCGCGCCAAATGGATTTGAACGCCTGACCCGATGCCGCTGTCAATCCTGAGTGATGAGATCGGGCAGGTCGAAGGCGAAGGCCTGGAGCAGGTGCAGGGCCTTGAGCAGGGTGTCGTAATCAGGCGCGACGCCCTGGATGAGATCGCGGGTTCCGCCGCCCTGCACGCCCGCGAGGGTCTCCTTGAGCTCGGCTAGATTGTCCAGCATGTCCAGCGGCACATTCTGACTGCGCCCCGCCATCCACCGGGGACGTCCCTCGCCCGCGGCGCCCAACACCGCCACCACGCTGGGGAAGGAGATGAGGGTTTTGAGCAGGCTTTCCATATCCCACAGCTTGTTGGGTTCGAGGATGTGATAAACGATGTCCACGCCGCCGGTGTGGGGTGCTTCGGCGATGAGGCGCTGGGCCTCGGCCCGGGTGAGCAGTTCCCGGGCCTGACGCACGGCCCGCTGGCTCTGCTTCATCTGCTCCTGCATACGGTCGATGGCCGCGGGCAGGTCCTCCAGGCCCGTGCTGAGGCAGGCGGTGAGTTCGCGAGTGATGCGGATGCGTTGCAGATGGTCGCGGTGGGCCCGGCCTCCCGCCAGGAAATGCACCCGAGTCTGGTCGCCTCGACGTTCCATGCGGGTGATGACCAGATGCCCGATCTCAGCCGTGTTGCGCAGGTGCGTGCCGCCGCAGGCCGACCAATCCAGCCCCTGGATCTCGACCACGCGCACCTTGCCATCCACCGCGGGGGGCTTGCGCAGGGGCAGACGGATGGCTTCTTCCAGGGAATAGAGGCGGGCGGTGATGGGTCGGGCTTCGGCGATGGCACTCTGGACGTCGTCCAGCACCCGGGCCGCGGCCTCGTCATCGGGAGGCGGGCCGGGCAGGTCGATGGTGACGCTGTCCTCGCTGAGATGAAAGCCGATGGTGGGCCGGTAGAGCCGGTCCTGGAAGGCGGCGGAGAGGAGGTGCTGGCCGCTGTGCTGCTGCATGAAATCGAAGCGGCGGGCCCAGTCGATCTCGCCGTCGGCCTCGTCCAGGTCATCGGGCAGGGGCGAGGCCAGCCAGTGGATGATATGTCCGGCCTCGTCGCTGGTGACGTCCACGACCGGGACACCGGCGAGGACGCCCGTGTCGTGGGGCTGGCCGCCGCCGGTGGGATAGAAACAGGTGCGATTGAGGATCACGCCCGGGCGTCCATCTTCTTCCAGACGCTGGAGGACGCGGGCGGTGAAGGATGTGCGGTAGGGGTCTTGCCAGTAGAGTTTGGTAGTGGGAGGGATCATGGAGTAATCAGTGTGCAGTGAGCGCGAGCGCTGGCTCGTGGATATGGATGAAAATGTTTGTCAGCCAGATTGGCGCGGGAAGCCAAGCACGTAATGCGTAATGCGTGATGCGTAACAACCTCACGGATTACGCATTACGCATCACGCCCGTTGCAGACTCGCCCAACTTCGGCTTGGCGCTCCTTCGGCAACCAGCGATCATTTTTCAAAGCAAAGGTAAGGATAGCACATGGAAGGGGGGCGGTCAATACCCTCTCAACGACTTGTTTGACAAATCGCGAAAAATCCCTACACTTGCAACCACTCGCCGATACGGACGAAAATGAGAACGCTGATAACGTGGATGCGACGCTGATTTTCGCAGATGATTTTCACAGATTTTTTCTTTTTATCTGCGCTCATCCGTTTCAATCTGCGTCATCTGCGTTCCCTAATCCTATTTTCATAGCAGCCACCGCCGATCCACGCCCACTCAGAAAGGAAGGACATGACCGAGCCGCCTATCCTGCTCAGCGTGCAGGACGTGACCCTGCACTTTGGCCGCGTCCAGGCGCTGTCCCGTGTCAGCTTCGATGTCAAAGAAGGGGAGATCCTCGCCATCATTGGGCCTAATGGCGCGGGGAAAACGAGCATGCTCAATTGCATCAGCCATTTCTACACGCCGAGCCAGGGGCATATCTACTTCCAGGGGCGCGACCTCACCAAAACGAAGCCCACCCAAATCCCGCGGCTGGGCGTCGCCCGCACCTTCCAGAACCTGGCCCTCTATTCGGGCCTGAGCACGCTGGACAACCTCATGGCCGCCCGCCATATCCACATGAAGACGGGCATGTTGGGCTCGCTCATCTACTGGGGATTCGGGCATCGGGAGGACCTGCGGCATCGCGAGGTGGTGGAGGAGATCATCGAATTCCTGGAGATGGAATCCATCCGCAAGACCGTGGTGGGCGCGCTGCCCCACGGCCTGCGCAAGCGCGTCGAACTGGGCCGGGCCCTGGCCCTGGAGCCCAAACTTCTGCTGCTGGACGAGCCCATGACGGGCATGAACCAGGAGGAGAAGGAGGACATGGCCCGCTTCATTCTGGATGCGCACGAATTGCGCCGCCTCACCCTGGTGCTCATCGAGCACGACATGGGCCTGGTCATGGATATCGCGGACCGGGTGGTGGTGCTCGATTTCGGCTTGAAGATCGCGGAGGGCACGCCCGACGAGATCCGCAACAACCCCGACGTCATCAAAGCCTATCTGGGCCAGGAACACCGGCATTTGTAGAAAAGGACAGTCAACAGCTCGATGATACGAACGAAAACGCCTCGCGGCCAGGGCCGCGCGGGAAGCCAAGCACGTAATGCGTAATGCGTGATGCGTAAGGTCGTCACGGATTACGCATTACGCATCACGTCCGTGGCAGACTCGCTCAACGTGGGCTTCGAGTTGCTTTTGCAAACCAACGCAATGCTATTTTCGGAACAGACTTCATGACTCCCCAAACCCTCCCCCAATACTGGCTGCAACAGGTCCAACGCTACCGCGGCGCAGACAAGGTCGCTACGCGGCAGAAGGAGCGCGGCATCTGGCGGCGCTTCACCTGGGACGATGAATACGAACAGGTGCGGGATTTCGCCCTGGGACTGGAGGCCCTGGGCTTGCAGCGCGGCGACCGGGTCGTCATCATTGGCGACAACGACCGGGAGAACCTGTGGGCGGCTTTGGGCATCATGAGCCTGGGCGGGGTGATGACGGGCGTGTTCACCGACGTGACCCCGCGCGAGGTCGCTTACGCCATCCAGTATCCCGGCGCGGTCTTCGTGCTGGCGGGGGATCAGGAGCAGGTGGACAAGCTGCTGGAGATCAAGGATCAGGTGGGGGAGCAGGTGAAAAAGGTCATCTATTGGGATGACCGGGGCATGTGGCACTACAACGATCCCTGGCTCATGGACTTTCGGGAGGTGCAGAAGCTGGGGCGCGCGGCGGCGGAGCGGGAGCCCGACCGGTTCGACCAGCGCATCGCACAGGGGAAGGGCGAGGATATCGCCATGTTCTGCTTCACCTCGGGCACCACGGGCCTGCCCAAGGCGGCCATGATCACCCACGCCAATTTCATCTACGAAAGCTTCGCTTTGCATGAAATCGACCCCCGCACGCCCGAGGACAATTACCTCTCGTTCATTCCCATGGCCTGGATCGGCGGCGCGGCCCTGGACCTGGGCCCGCACGCCACCCACGCCGTCATCCTCAACTTTGCGGAGCGGCCCGAGACGGTGCAGGCCAATATCCGCGAGATCGCGCCCGACACGCTGCTCTACAACTCCCGCCTGTGGGAGACGCTGGTTTCGTCGATTCAGGTGCGGATGAAGGACGCCACCTGGTTCAACCGCACGCTCTATCGCGTCTTCATGCCCATCGGTGAAAAAATGGCCGACCTGCGGCTGGCCAAAAAGACGCCGCCCATCCATCTGCGCCTGGCCTACGCCCTGGGCCGCGTCGCCGTGTTCAAGCCCCTGCTCAGCCAGTACGGCCTGCACAAAACCCGCTCCGCCTACACCTCGGGCGCGGCCCTCAGCCCCGACGTGATCCGCTTCTTCATGGCCATGGGCCTGCCCATCCGCCAGATCTACGGCTCCACCGAGCTCACGGGCGGGGCCATCGCCCACCGCGGGGATGACATCAAGTTCGAGTCGGTGGGCGTCCCCCTGCCCGGCGCGGCCATGATGATCTCCGACGAAGGGGAAATCTATCTCACCAGCGGCGGGCTTTTCGCGGGCTATTTCGAGAAGCCCGAGGCCAGCGAGGAGGCCATCTTTGTGGATGACCAGAGCGTGCGCTGGTTCAAAACGGGCGACGCGGGGTATATCGACGAGGACGGGCATCTCATCTACCTGGATCGGATGAAGGACATGATCCGGTTGGGCACGGGCGATCGCTATTCGCCGCAATATATCGAAGGCCGTCTCAAGTTCAGCCCCTATATCAGCCACGCCATGACCATCGGGGATGAGACCAAGGGCTATGTCACGGCCCTGATCACCATCGATTTCGACAATGTGGGCCGCTGGGCCGAGGGCCAGGGCATCGCCTACACCACCTACACCGACCTCTCGCAAAAGCCCGAGGTCTATGATCTCATCACCCAAGACGTGGCCCGGGTGAACCGCACGCTGCCCGAGGCGGCCCGGGTGCGCAAGTTCGTGTTGCTGCACAAGGAATTCGACGCGGATGAAGGCGAGATGACCCGCACCCGCAAGCTGCGCCGCCGCTTCCTGGCGGATCGCTACGCCGACATCATCGATGCGCTCTACGCCGATGCGGATCAGGTCCACGTCCGGGCCACGGTCACCTACCGCGACGGCCGCGAGGCGGTCATCGACACCACCCTTCGCATTCAGAAACTGCTTTGAAAATAGATTTGGTAGACCGGAAAAACCGGTAGACCAGTAGACCAGTAGACCGGGCGGGGGAGCGAATCGGCCCGGTTTCCCTGGTTTCCTGGTTTCCGGGTCTACCGGGTTACAGGGCTACGCTCCCCGCCAATTTCATCGGTATCGGCACGCACCCCTCTGAACACAAATCACGACACACTTATGAACTGGCAACTCGTACCCCAATTCGCGGTCACCGGCCTGCTGGCGGGCGGCCCCCTGGCCTTGATGGCCCTGGGCATCGTGCTCATCTTCAAGTCCTCCTACATCTTCAACTTCGCGCAGGGGCAGTTGTTGCTGCTGGGCACGTTGTTCACCTGGTGGCTGACGGTGGAGCAGGGGCTGCCCCTGGGGCTGGCCATCGTCATCGCCATCATCGCCTCCGCCATCCTGGGCCTGGTCATCGAACGGCTGGCGCTGCGCCCGATGACGGGCCAGCCGCTGCTGGCCATCATCCTCATGACCCTGGCCCTGGGCCAGTTCCTGCAGGGGAGCGCGTTGCTGCTTTTCGGCGGCACGCAGCGCAATTTCCCGCAGATATTCTCGGCCGCGAAGCCCTACAAGATCGTCACCCCCTTCCTGTTCAACGACAAGCCCATCATCATCATTCTCAAACAGAATCTGGTGTGGTCCTTCGTGGTGGCAGTGCTGGGGGTGGCCATCATCAGCGCCTTCTTCCAGTTCACCAAGACGGGCCTGGCCATGCGCGGGGCCTCGGAGGACCACGAGCTGGCCCAAAGCATCGGTCTGCGCATCAACCGCATCTTCGGCATCTCCTGGGCCATGGCGGGGATGGTGGCGACGGTGGGGGGCATCCTGCTGGCCACCTCCAGCGGGCTCGACCTGAGCCTCTCCCTGGTGGTGCTCTCCGCCTTCCCCGCGGTGCTGCTGGGCGGCCTGGAATCCATCCCCGGCGCGCTGGTGGGCGGACTCATCATCGGCTTCAGCAGCGGCCTGGTGAACGCCTCCAAAGTGCAGATCATCCGCAAATCCGCGGAGATCGTGCCCTATGTGCTCCTGCTCATCATCCTCGTCATCCGGCCCGAGGGCATCTTCGGGCAAAAACGCATCGAACGGGTGTAGCCGGGCGGTCGGGCGGTCGGGCGGTCGCGCAGTCGCTCGGTCGGGCGGTCGTGCGGTCGCTCGGATAAAGCCCACTGCTCACTGATTACTGAACACTGCTCACTGATTACTCACCATGACCGTACTTCGACCTGCTGGAGAATTCGACGAAAGTTACGCCACCGACATGGCGACCATCCGCCGCGGCTGGCAGTGGATCGCGCTGTTCGGCCTCATCGCGGGCGTCTATCTGCTGCCCTTCTACGCCAGCCAGAGCACGGTGGCCCTGGTGAACCGCATCGCCATCAGCATCATCGCGGTGCAGGGACTGAACCTGCTCACGGGCTACACCGGGCAGATATCCCTGGGCCAGGCTGCGTTCATGACCGTGGGCGGGTATATTTCGGCCCTGCTGGCCATTCACTTCGGCTGGTCCTTCCTGATCACCCTGCCCGTGGCCGCGCTGGGCGCGGGCGTCATCGGGCTGTTCTTCGGCCTGCCATCCCTGCGGGTGAAGGGTTTTTATCTGGCCATGTCCACCCTGGCCGCGCAGTTCATCATCCCCTGGTTCACCCGCAACGCGTTCCCCGAACTCCTCAACGGCGCTCAGGGCGTCAACGTGCCCGTGCCCGTCATCTTCGGCATCGAGTTCAACACCCCGCAGAAATACCTTTACCTCACCATCACCTTCCTCATCATCACCACCATCCTCGCCAGCAACGCGGCCCGTTCCCGCATGGGCCGGGCCTTTGTGGCGGTGCGGGATAATGACGTGGCCGCGGAGTTGATGGGCATCAGTCCCTTCAAATACAAATTGCAGGCATTCTTCCTGGCCGCGGTCTTTGCGGGCGTCGCCGGCGCGCTCTCGGCCCATCATCTGCGGCATATCAATTCCGAAAGCTTCAATCTCAACGATTCCGTGCTGCTGCTGGGCATGCTCATCCTGGGCGGCATGGGCACAAACCTGGGCCCGTTTCTGGGCGCGGCCGCGGTGGAGCTGATCATCGAATTCGCCACCATTGCCGGGCCCATCGTCAGCGCCTGGATCCCCTCAAACTCGGCCGGGGGCGTGCAGGCTTTGCGGCCCCTGCTCTTTGGCCTGGCCCTCATGCTCTTCCTCATCTTCGAACCCAAGGGCCTGGCCCATCGCTGGCAGCTCATCAAGGCGGCCTGGCGGCTCAGGCCCTTCGCCAGATAGCGTTTCATCAGCGACTTTGTATGCGTTTACAAAAGCAACTCGCAGCCCACGTTGGGCAAGTTTGCAACGGACGTAAAACGTCAAACGTGAAACGTCATGTCCTCACGCATCACGTTTCACTCGTCACGTCATCGGCTTCCCGCGCCTCCTTGGCCGCGAGCCATTTCCCCGCACGATCAGACGACCAAACGACTGCACGACCGCACGACTGCGCGACCGCACAACCCATCTCCCCACTCACCCAAAAGGAGGAAATCCAATGAACAAACGACTGTTGATTCTGGCCGCTTTGTTGCTAATCGCCGCGCTGGCGCTGGCGGCCTGCGGCGGCGGCAAAGCCACCGAAGCGCCCAAGGCCACGGAAGCTCCGGCCGAGCAGCCCAAAGCCACGGAGGCTCCTGCGGAGCAGCCCACCAAGGAGGTCT
>Ga0256832_1000072_pt1 | contig 58062 bp, 60 predicted proteins | sample 134614metaG_FD_190534 | JGI IMG/M metagenome (GOLD analysis project Ga0256832, IMG submission 190534) | Hydrothermal vent microbial communities from Lau Basin, Pacific Ocean - 134-614 | ecosystem: Environmental > Aquatic > Marine > Hydrothermal vents | place: Pacific Ocean: Lau Basin | collected...
GAGCGGATTCATCAATCATTAAATTATAAAACACCAGCAGAGGTGTACTTTAAATGAATAATGAACTTAGTATATTATTACACCTTAAATTATTTATAAATCTGTTCAATACATGGGGTACAGATAATTCTTCATCTCCTTTTACCAAATAAAAATCAATTTCTCTTTCAAAGCTTAAATCATTATCAGTATTTTTGCTTTTGATTCTGTAATTGCTTCTATCTACTCCGAACAGTAAACAAAGAGTTTCCATTAATGGCTTTTCCACTCTTTTGCCCGCTGTACTCCATAAACCACCTCTTAAAGCTGCTCTCTTTACCGCAAGAGTATTAATAACAATAAGACTTTCACTTATATTTAAATCAACACTTACTCCTTTTAATTTTATGGTAAGAGTTATATTTAAGTCACTATCATCCTCAATTAATTTTTGAATTGAATTATATAAGGTTTCGTAATGTTCAAAGGCTGCTTCAATAACAATTTCTTTTCTCGCCGAATTGTACATATTGGCAATTGTCTTTTTGTTAAGTCCGGAGTTGATGGCGATTTCATCGGAAGGTAAATTTTCATTCAAAAACTCTTTTTTATACCAATCTGCTGTAATGTTTTCATTTTTTAATTTTGCATCTACGATTTTTTTAAAGAATTCTACTGCGTATTGTAAAAATTCAGCATTGATAAGGGTGACCACTTCAATACGATAGTCTTCACCTCTTAATAATTTTCTAATAATGTTTTTTGTAACTTCTGATGATAATGTAAGGCTCATATTTATTGTTCTAATTTTTTAGAATTATTAAAAACACTATATCTTACATCTATAACACCAAGTTTTTCTTTAATTCTTTCGAAATATTTTGGGTCTATTTCTGTTAAGAAAAAATGTCTACCTAGAATTTGAGCAGCTTTCCCTAGAGTTCCACTTCCAGCAAAAGGATCAAAAACTAAATCTCCTTTGAAAGAATAAAATTCTATCACTCTTTTACAAAGTTCCAATGGAAAAACCGCACTATGTGTTTTGTCAAAAACAGGATCGATTTCCCATACATTTGAAGTTTCGTATTCTCCAATTACCTTGCTTTCTTCAACCGTCTTTCGGTCGTATTGTTTTATATTCCAATCTATTAACTTATTTGTTTTTTTTCTGTATACCATGACCATCTCTGTTCTTGCATTAGGTTTATAGGCAAGTGGTTTTCGATGTTGTAAAAATCCAGCATTGCGATTTTTTACACTTGCTTCCGGTTTTACCCAAACAATGTCATCTATAAACTCCCACCCCATCTTTACAAGTAATGGATGAATATCATAAGGAATAGGATACCGCCTACTAGAATGTTGTCTGCTAACACGAGGTATGATAATAGGCGAAGTATTTAAAATAAAGAAACGACCTTCTTTTGTAATTCTATGAATTTCCTTAAAAACTCTTTCCAAAAATTTCAAGTATTGTTCATAGCTTTGATAAATTGAATAATCTCTTGCATTATAGTAAGGCGGTGATGTAAAGGTAAGATGAACTGACTCGTCTGGGACGTACTTAATTATTTCTTGCACATTTCCAAGAACTACCTTGTTTCTAAGAAAGTCAGGAAATTCTGTATGTTTAAAGGAATTCTTTTCGGGGGCTTTTTGGAAAAATTCCTTTTTAATAACATCTTGAATTATTTCGTTGGGATGATCTTTTAGTTTCTTTAATTCTTTTTCGACTAGCTGGTCGTTCTTAAAAACAAAGAGCCCCCTAATTGCTTGCATGACTACCTCGGGATCGGGATCTTTTAATAATTCAATAAGGAAAGGAATAGCTTTTGAGTTACGTAATCGACCTATAGCAGAAGTCGCTTCTCTTCTTACATCTGCACTTGGATCATTAGCAATAACTTTTTTAAATACAGGAAATAACGAAAATTTCCCCAGTTTAGCCAAATTTTTAATAGCTAAATATCTAATCTTTGCATCTTTATGATCTATTAAATACAAAAGTGGAGCGTCGTCGAAATCATTTGGTAATTTACCTAATTTATTTAATACAAAAAACAATCTGCCATTATTCTCTGTCTTCACGAATGAATTTAATTGTTTCGTGTCAGATTTTAATTTTTCAACAAGCTCTTTCTTTAATTTTATATTATTCATATTTATTTCTATTAGTTTTCTAATTGGTATACTTTATTATATTTCTCTTTTACTCAAAGATTTAAATACCTCTTGTCTCTGCTATTGTTAAAGTTACATATGGAATAAAGGATTTACGAGCTCAAAGTACTCTTAAAAAATATAACCCATATTGGTTTTAACTTCTTTATCTGAGTTCATAATTCATTAAACTTATTTATTTTACTTATTTTTAATCATAAAATTGTTAATATTTTCATTTTTCATTGTTATGCCATCAAATATAGTGAAAGCAAATAAATTTTTACTCGCCAAAGATAAAAAAAATCTGCTTTAGACTCATTCATACTTTGCTGTAAAACTAAATTATATAGGTGTAGCAGATATCATTGATTGGTGGGTCCTATTTAATTATATTAAAATACTCTATGGCGGAGAGGGCGGGAACTGAACCTATGCTTTTTTTAGTTTTTTTATCCTTCACAAAAAATTTAAAACCGCAACATTAAAAACACCTAACGCATTGAAAAATAAGCAGTTATGTAATCTAAGGCGCTTCCCTAAGAAAAAGCATAATAGTATAACTTTCTACATTATTGTGTAAAAAATGTGTGTAGAAAATGTGTAGCGGTATTGCATATTACTTTTTTTATTTTTAATTTTGTATTGAAGTTTTAATTACAAGGCGTATCGATGACGATTAATTTTTATTTCCCGCGTTATAAAACCAAAAAGAAAGAGAAAACGATTTTCTGTTATGTAAGGGAAAAGGGAAAAGAGATATGTTTAAATACCGGATGCAAAAGCAATCCCGAACATTGGGATAAGGAGCGCCAAAGATTAAGTATTAGAAAAGCAAAAAGCAGTGTTGAAAAGAGCCGGTACTGGAATATCAATAAGATATTAGATGCTTACGAAAATAAAATTTACGATATTACTTATAAAATACGATCAAACAATCCAACGGCAAAATTTGAAACCATAGCAAACGCGATTAAAAATCACTTCAATAAAAAAGACGATAGCTTCTTCGGAATTTATGATGAGTTTCTTAAAATTAAAAGCGCGAAAATTTCTACTGCAGCCATTCAAAAATATAAAAGACTTAAATCATTACTTAAAGAGTATGAAAAAGAGAACAGGATAAAATTAGATTTTGACAAAATCACAAATTTATTCTTTGAAAAATTCTTTCTATTCCTAATTACTAAAAAGAGAATGCTTAATAATTCAGCACACAAAACGATTCAGTTTCTTAAAACTTTTATGATCTGGGCAAACGATAATGGATATACAGATAATAAAAGCTACAAAACTTTCAAATCAAAAGCGGAGCAAAACGAAGTTATTTATTTAACTGAAGATGAATTAATGAAATTATACAACATGGAAATTGAAGATGAGAGATTATCGAGAGTAAGAGACTTGTTTGCATTCCAGTGTTTTACCGGAGTGCGTTATTCCGATATTAAAAATATTGCGCATGAGGATATTCGGGGTGCTACGTGGTACCTTAGAACACAAAAGACGCACCAAATATTAGAAATCCCTTTAAGTAGTTATGCGCTTTCGATATTGGCAAAATATAAAGATTATCCTCAGCCTTTACCGGCAATATCAAATCAAAAAATGAATTTATACGTAAAAGAACTTTGCAAGCTTGCCGGAATTGACACACCGGTTAAGATTGTAAAATTCAGAGGAAAAGAACGGATTGAAAAAGTTTATAAAAAATATGAAGTTATCGGCACACACACAGCACGCCGAACATTTATAAGTCTATCGCTTGAAAAAGGAATGAAAGCCGAAGTAATAATGGCAATTACCGGCCATACCACTTATAGAATGATGCAAAAATATTTGAAAATTGCCGATGAACAAAAACGCACTGAAGTTGATATGGCTTGGGGAAGCCCATTAAGACAAATTAAATAATTTAACAAAATACAACATAAATGAAATTTATTGCATGCAATTCCCACTATCTCCCTAAAGAGACAATTTTTAGAATAAAAAAGGAGGCTAAAAATGCAAGCGCTAAAATTAAATGAGAACCAAATCAAACAGGTAAAAACATGTTTTTACGTTAACCTCAAAGATGAAACCGGCAAAAAAAATAACGTTGTTTTGTATGATGACGAATTCGAAATTGTACCGACTGGTAAATACCTTGAACAATCTAAGCCGGCTCCGGCATTAGCCGGAAAAGTTAAGGTAGAATCGATTAATAAAATTTCCGAAGGAAACGGAAAACTCATTGCACGAAATCTTAACATGATCGAATCTTTAATCAATATACTTTCGGTAAAGCTTGAGTTAAGCACTTTTGTTAAATTAGGCGAAATGGATATTGGCGAATTATACGAAGCGGAAAATTTGTTCCAATTAATAATTAATCTTGCGGAAACATGTAAGGAAGAAATTAACAATCAAGTAGATTTTAGGGATTACATAATTGAACAGCCAAACAGATATGAAGGCGATAAAATTTAATTCACATTAGCAGCTTATTGGTTAATTTTGAGAGTTCTTAAGAAAAAGGTGATAATGCAAGTTTAATAATTAAAAGTTCCTTAGAAACGATTTATGAAAGAATAAGAAAAAAAATAAACTATCGAATAAATTCCTAAAATGAGTAAATTAATTTTAAATCCATTTGAACCGTACCGGTACTACCGGAGGCCGTTGGGAATCGGCTCGATAGCGGTTTGAATGGATTTTTTTTGAGTGATTAAGATGTCAGAAAAAAAAGAAATAAAAAAATCATTGAAATACATAAAAAAAGAAGCAAAACATGCAGAAAAACAAATGCAAGAATGTGATTCTATCTTATCATTATGCCGTGATGCAATATTATTAAACGAGGAACAATTAAAAATAATTAATTCTAATGATCCTTACGATATATTGATTAGAAAGTTTAAAGTAGATGATGATAAAAATGTTATTTTAGCTCAAAGTATAGCGATAATAGAAAATCCGGAGGAACTCGAAATAATAAAAAACATGATTTTGAAGGCAATAGAACATTTGGAAATAATGAAAAATCATTACACGGTTTTTAGAGAGAAGTATCATTATCGATATTTATTGCTTATAAAGAAAATATATGAGCTTGAAGAAAAATATGAAGAAATTGAACCTATTGGTAATAAAATTGCATCAAGTAAAAATTTATTAAGAAAGAGGAAATACGAACTTATTGAGGCAGAATTAGAGCAAACTGTTGAGGAATTAAAAAAATTAGGTCATTATGATGAGGCAGACAAAACATTATTAGAGAAAAAAGTTTCTATTTCTAATGATTTTAATAAGCTTAACGAACATACTGGTGCTGACAAAAATAGTTCTATTTCTTTGTTAAAAAGTAAGCAAATAGTGATGCTATATTTAAAGGATAAAGGAATAACTAAAGCAAAATTAAGAAACATCAATAACAGCGAACTTTCACGGGAGATTGCAAAGCACTATCGACAATATAAAAGTGAAACATATAGACGAGAAATAATTAAAATTAAAAATGAGTAATGTTTTTATGATCAATATTCCCACAGAAAACCACAAATTACCACAACGATTTCTCTAAGTTATTATAATTAAATAAATTATAGACGCCAATTTACATATAATTTTGTCATTGCCCACATACCATCATCATCCTTATATTCCCTCGTAATTATTTTTTGTTTCATTAAACATTACGAGGTTCAAACATGGCCGAGAAAGAATTGAAAAGCGTAATTATTCAGTTTCGCGCGGCGCCTACTGAACGCGATCAGTTAAGAAAATTAGCAAAAGAACAAAATTTTTTGAGTCTTACAGAGCTGATCCGATACGTTTTGCGTCGGGAACTTGAGAAGCATCAAACGAGCGGAAGCTATGCACAATAATCCGGATTCAATAATTTTTCTTTCGTCGGCGGAGTTGGAAAAAATTGTTCGGGATGCCGTTAAGTCGGCGCTTGCCGAAGTTAGAGCGAAAGAAAAAGAAAAAGAATTAATGAACTTTCGCGAAGCAAAAGAATTTTTAGGAATTTCGGCCAGCACACTAAATAAATGGAAAGCTGAGAATAAAATTCCATACCGGAGACTTGGCAAACGGATTTTTTTCAAGAAAGACGAAATAATAAAAGCACTAGAAAATTCAGATTACTATAAATTAAAACAATTAAAATTATAAGGAGAATTCAAAATGTTAACTTTAGAGAAAATGAAAGCGGAATTGGAAAAACTGCGTAAGGAGTATGATGACACGATGAGAAACAACGAATTTTTTACTCCGGCCCAATCCGCGAACATGACAGAATTAGTTGGGCGAATCAAACAGCTTGAAGATGATATTAAAAAGGTAGAGCTGTGGCCGTTGACTTTGCAAGTTGAGAAACTCGATCGTTTGGCTACGGAAGAAGAGATCGCGGATGCAAAAGTCGCAATTCGCGAATTTGAAAAGAATGTTCTTCCGAAATTTCTAGAAGCTTTTTACCCAAATCTTTTAGAAAATCCGGTAGCTTATGAGATGCAAAGACAAGAAGCTCTGAAGTTGCTTTCGAGATTGGATACTGAAGGGCTGACTGCTGTTACAGATATTATTAATTCAATGCGCTCAGAAATAACATTAGGAGAGCGAACGGATTTTGTTTCTTTGCTCCTTTTTGGCGTGGAAGGATATTTTAAAGAGCAAAACATTCATACCGGCAATGTTTTTTGGGAGTTTGATCGAGTAAAATTTGATTATTTGGGCCGGTATGATCGAGAATCTTTATTGCAACAATTTAGAGACTACAAAAAAGCACGCAAAATTTTTATTAATTTTTTGTATGAAAGGAAGGAGCAAGCCGGAGCATGATTTTTAGCGAGAAAAACGGGGTTCAATTCTTGGCACCTCTATTAAAGGGTTTATGAAAGGCTTGAAAATTGCAGAAATTTGAAGTTTTAATTGTTGTTTGATAGTTATGTTGCAAAAAAACTACATAATATTAAGGATTTAATTGCGGGAGCACGCTTAAAGGAGCACGTTTTTATGGATGGTTTAACAATGTATATCTCTAATATTCAGGGCAAAAAATGAAAGATCCGGCAGCATTATTATACATTGATGTTTGGTATAAAGCTACTACCGAAATGAGCGCAGAAGCGCGGGCCTATTATATGGATTTGATTTTACACCAATTCGATAAAAAAAGCCTACCTAACGACATCGAGGAACTGGCAAATATATGCAGAGTAAGAATAAGTGAGTTTCCAAAATTTAAGCAAGTGTTTGAGCAAGTGCTTAAGCAAAAGTTTAAGCTAACTCCAGAGGGACGCTTAGTAAATCCGTTTGCCAGCGAAATAATTCGCAAAAGAGAAGCTTATAAAGAAAAGCGGACTGTTTCGGGGCGCATTGGTTACATAGTTAAGTTCGCAAAACGTGAATTACAGCTCAAAAAGAAAGAAATTGAACAATTAAAAAGGAATTTAGACACCGAAGAATTAATGAATTTGGATTTAAAAGATGAGCAAAATTTAAGCAAATGGTTAAGCAAGTGCTTAAGCAAAAATGGAAGCAACGCTAATAGCATACTAAATGGAAATGGAGATATATATACCCATAATATTAGTATTACTAATAGTAAAGAAGAAATAGAATATAATAATTATCAAGAATTATTAAATGTTTGGAATTCTTTTGCTGAGAAGCATGGGTTGACTAAGGTTAATTTGCTAACTAAAGAAAGGAAAAGACATATTAAGGCGCGGTTAAAAGAGGAAAGTTTTAACTTGATAAATATTCTGAAAGCTGCAGAGTTGCAAGAATTCTTATTGGGGAACAATGATAGAGGTTGGACAATCGATTTCGATTGGATTGTTAGTTCAACTACAAATTACGTTAAAGTTTTAGAAGGGAAATATAGGAGTAAAAACAATGGTCAAAGAAAAGGAATTAGCAGAGAAGAACTTTACGAAATTGCAAAAGACATTGCAAACGATCCCGATCTCGCAGACTGATACCAAGATTTCGATATATCGTGATAAATTGACAAAATCGGGGATTGCAAAGCAAATTGCGAAAATCCATTCTGCTTTTCCGGAAATGAATAAAAACCAAATAAATATTTTGAAGGAACGGATTAAGGCGAATAATTTCACTGATAAACGATTTGAAGACGCGGTTAATTTTGTAATTGATAATTTCAAATACGGTAATATTCCGCACATAGCGGATTTTATCCGGTATGATCAAACTATAGACCTTTTCAGTTATAATGATCTTCTTGAAATGCACCAAAACAACAAAGACGTTTTCAAGATGGTTATTGCTATAGACGTTGGGCTTTCCGTACCAAAGTATGTTTGGAAATGGGACTATGAAAAATATCCGTTTTTTAAGAAATGGGAGATAAAAAAGGCCAAATCTTCGATTAAAACATATTCCGATAACGGAAAAACCGGAACCAAAATCTTTAGTATAGACGAAGAATAGAAAAAAGTAAAAGCAAATGAAGATCGATGACAATATAGAACTTAAAGATTTACTCGATTCATTTGAAAAAGAGTTAGTCAGAAACTATAAAGAGGTTTTGTTGAAGCTAAAAATTGAAATTGGAAAAATGTTTGAAAAATACGGTGATGATGTTGATTACACTAAAATGGTAATGTACCACCGGCTAAGCAACTTGGAATCTCAGATTTTTGAAAAAATCAAAAAGTTAACTAACGAAAACAAGAAAAATGTTGAAAATGCAATTCATAGTTCTTTTAGGCAATCTTATGAAGGCGCCATAACAAAAATAAATGAATCGGTTCCGCAAATAAATATCGCATTCGGTTTATTAGATGAGGAAACAATCAAAGCTGCTTTATTAAATCCCTTGGAGAAAATAAAATGGCCGGAAAGGATAAATAAAAGCTCTCAAAAATATGCTTATGATCTAAAACAAACTTTAACGCAAGGTTTAATGCAGGGTCATGGTTACGGGAAAATGGCTAAAGAATTTACAAGAATATCGGAAATGGATGCATCCAGGGTATTAAGAATAATGCGTACTGAGGGGCATAGAGCACAAACAATTGGTAAACTTAAGGCTTTAGACCGGTTGGATGAAGCCGCAGCCCAATTAGGATTAAGAACAAAAAGAATTTGGGTATCTGCTAATGATGATCGTACGAGGGATTCACATAAAGAAATGAACGGCAAAGCAGCTGATGAAAACGGGTACTTTACACTACCTTCCGGAGTTACGACAGCCGGCCCGGGATTAAGCGGTGTAGCGGAAGAAGATATTAATTGCCGTTGTAGAGTAATTTCCGAAATAGAAGGAATTAACGAATTAAACAACAAATAAAAAGTGCAAAAAAATGCAAAATAAAAATGAACTTTATTCGCCTATGCTCTTAAATGCAAACACAAACGAATTGGAAAATCAATATAAAGAATTCAAAGAATTAGTAGAAACAGCAAAAGTTTTAAGTAATGATAAGGCTATGAATTCATTACTAAGCAACATTGAATTAAGTATGGCACGGATGCATTTTACTTACGTTGATGTTTTGGCAAAATTCATTAAAGAAATTTTAATAGCACATTCAAATAATAATTAGGAGGTTTAGAGAAATGCCTGGAAAGGACAAACTTGCTGACATATATGTTGAGATAGATGCGCGGACAGAAAAACTTGATCGGGAAATTAACCGGCTGAAAAATAAGATCGATAAAGACGCTCAAAAAATGGGAAAAACTTTTAGCCAAGGATTCGGAAAAGCAATTGCATTTGCCGGCGGAGCAATCTTAATTAACAAATTTATTAACTTCACAAAAAAATCAATTGAATTATATTTTAAGCAAGAAGCTGCAGAAAAACGTCTAACAATTGCATATCGTAAAAATGCACAGGCTTTAATTGATTACGCAGCTGCTTTACAGCAAAAAACCGCTTATGGAGATGAGGACATAATTGAAGCCGAAGCGTTAATAGCTGCGTTTATTAGAGAGGAAGATTCAATTAAGAAGCTAACAAAAGCTACACTTGATTTAGCCGCTGCAAAGGGTATGGATTTAAAAACTGCTGCAGATTTACTGACTAAATCTGTTGCAAGTGGAACCAATGCTTTGTCGCGTTATGGTCTTGAGATTAAGGGTGCCGCGGGCTCGGCCGAAAGATTAGAAAGCGCAGTCAAAGCAGTTAACGATGCGTTCGGCGGGCAGGCAGCTGCGCAATTAGATACGTATGCCGGAAAAGTCCAAGCAATTTCAAATGCTTGGGGTGATTTACGGGAGAAATTTGGACGTTTTTCAACAAAAACAATTTTTGCTGCATTGCAAACACTATTCTCCGGCAGAGAGGGGACGCTTGCTTTTGCTTCTCAGCTTACTTCTAATGAAATTGCCGAAAGAGCAAAAAAAATTGCCGATCAAGTTAAGCAAGAATACGGCGTTAGTATGCCCAATGCTCTTAAAAAAACTATTGTTTCGGTAAAAACTTTAGAAGATGAAATAAAAAAATTAGAAGAACGCTTAAAAAATATAAGCATTTATGATACTGCAACGCGCGATAAATTGTTGGCTCTTATTGGTTCCAAACAACAAATAATTCAAAGTTTCCTTCATCCTAAACAACCGGTGCCATATACAAATTTTGATGACGTTGGCAATAAACCGGTTGAGCCGAAATTCCCAAACATTGTACCCAAAAAACTTCCATTTGTTACACCTAATTATTATCAACCGGTCGACATAGCAACTTTGCTGGTTTTGCAATGGATAAGAGAATCTGACATCAAGCAACAAACACTGTTTAACAAAATGATTAATAATGCTAGCAGACTTGGCAATGCTCTCGAAGATGCCTTTTCCGGACACGGACAAACATTGGTAAGTTATATGAATCAGGCTTTACAAATTGCGTTGAATATTGCAGATGCTATACACAAAAGCACAGGTTCGATCGGCGATATTTTGGGTATTATTGCTTCTGTCATCCCTGGCTTTGGTTTAATTAATAAAATTGCGGGTGGTGGTCGTGCAATCGGGGGTGCGGTTTATACGGATAAGGTTTACACGGTTGGTGAGCGCGGGCCGGAGTTATTTATCCCAAATACACCTGGTATTGTAGTGCCGAATTCGGCAATTACTACCGGAGCTTCCGGCGGGGATATAAATCGCTCACTTCAAAGAGTAATTAAAAGCATTCAAGCGATGAACTTAAATATGGATGAAAAATTACACGCATTGGTAAATGCAACAGTGAGTAGGGAATTGAAAACAAAACTTCAAGGATCAGATATAGTCATCAGCGAAAAAAGGGCTTCAAGAATTATGCGAAGGTATCAATAATTAAACATAAAATATAAATTTGATGATATAAAAGGCGATTTTTTCAAGCTATTTTCTTGTAACTATCGATAGTCTATTAAGTTATCGCAATCTATATGAAAACGAAAGACACATTAAAAGAAAAACCTAAAAGGGTTAGTAATATTCGCGCGGCAAGGCGATTAATGGCAAGGTTGATTTATGATTTGCAACGGGAAAATATAACCAGTGAAAAAGCAAAAACATTAGCTTATCTTTTGATTAAATATTCTGAATTATTCAAAGTCGAAAAATTGGAAGAACTTGAAAACCGGTTAAAAAGAATTGAGGAAAAAATTGATGAAAAATCTTAATAATAGAATTTCAAAAATTGAAGAAAAGTTATCCATTTCTAATTTTACTTATTCTGATGAGATGTTGAAAAAATTAATGAAACTATTAACGGAAAATGAGCTTAATGATATTAAGAACGCTAGGACGACAAAGGAGCAAAAACTTTTAATTTCGCTTTTTGTTAAAAAATATGAACATGAGCTAATACAAGTTCGCTTATCAAAAAGGGATGTTAAGGAAATAAAGTTGTTAAATTCATACTCTAATGAAGAACTCAAACAAATGGTAGCCGGTACCAATTTGGGTGAGACTTTGTGGGACGATTTTTTTAATAAAATTGAAATGGCGATCCAATGAGAAATTTATTCAATAGAGTAGAAAAAATAGAATCAAAATTGCGTGTTAATGCTCAACTGCCGGAAATAATTTTTTTTGAAGTGATTGAAAATTCATCAGCGGAAATTAAGACCGGTTATAAAGCAATCGCTACCGGAAACGGTGATTATGATCTTTTTGAAAACGGCGAAAAATTAAATCCTAAAGATTTAAGGAAGTCTGTGATTTTTATTGAGGATATAACGGAGTAATTTATTTCAGTTTTTTTTTGTTATAAATTATATGCTGCACAGTTTTTTCCGCTATGTAAAATTCTTCGGCCACTTTCTCTCTTGCAGTTTTAGGTTTCATCCCTTTTATTACGTATTCATGGTAGGTTAATTCTACTTCGAAATATCTCAACGAATCTTTATTAATCAAATTATTTTTTATGCATGCATCGAGCAAACTTTTTGTGAGTTGGATTAATCTTAATGAAAATTTAATACTGTTTTGAAACATAAAAAACTTATTAAAGTTATTCGAAATGTAATAAAAAAATAGCTTTCAGAAGTAAGTGTTGTGTAGATTTAATGAAGAAGATTTGTAAGTTATTGTTTTATAATACATTTGGCGGAGAGGGCGGGATTCGAACCCGCGGTACCGTAATTGGTACGGCAGTTTAGCAAACTGCTGGTTTAAGCCACTCACCCACCTCTCCGAAAAAATAATTGTGGGAATTTTATTAGCTTATCTGCTCTTGTGCTATTTTGTTCAGAAAGTTTCCCGGGAACTTAACGGCACGAGCATTCAACAATTACAGAACAACAAAATTTGAATCCAAAATATATGAATATATCTTATAACTTCAAACAGTTTTACAACTTTCAGGTGCAAATGTTCGCTTTTCAAGGTTGAAAAACCGGATGTAAAAATTCCCGGAGTTTTTCCGTTATACTGAAACTGTTCACTCAATTATAAATTGTAATTTTGTTTATCTTTACAGCCGGAATCATAAAATCACACAATGTTAAAAAGTTATTTTTACATAAAAAGAAGTCTTGCCGAACTCCGCCCCAAGCTTTTATCCGGAAAAATTTTTGAAATTTTTACTCAAGAAAAAGATACGGTGTTTTTTCACGTGCCTGACGATTCATACGGTTTTGCGCATTTGATAATATCGGTTAATCCGCAATTGTCTTTTTTGCAATATAAAAAGGAATTTCACAAAGCGAAAAAAAACGTAACGTCGTTTCTCAACGAACTTCTCCCGCTGAAAATTGATGATATTCTGATTGCCGAAAAAGACAGAATCGCATTGATTCTAACAGAAGAAATAGAAATCTACGTTTTATTCCACGGTTCGAAATCGAATGTAATTTTCATGAATAAAAACGGCAGCATGGTTTTATCTTTTAAAAAGATTAAAAATCCGGAAACCGTAACGAAAGAAATCCGGGAAAATGTTTTTATCAATCCGGAAGAACATTACGATAATCTCGCGGATTTGAAAATAGATTCGGTTGAAGAATTAAAAAAAGTGAGAGACGAATTTCCAAACATCTCAAAAGAAATTCTGGAAGAAGTTTCTTACCGGTACGAAGGCTCGGGTAAACAAATAAACTATTTATTGGACGAAATTTTACGGGAAATTGAAACCGGAAAAATTGTAACGGGCTACTCGGAAAAAGAAGCCAAAATAAAAATGCTGCCCGCAAACTTTCGCAAAGCTTCCGAACTAACCGCAGTGCAAACCGCAAACAGTTTCAATGATGCTTTGCATAATTATTTATCTTTGCACTACAAATTTTTAAGAACTTTAACGCTGAAAAAAGAAATCGGGAAATATCTCGATAGGGAACTTGACCGGTTGGCAAATAAATTGAATAAGCTGAAAGGTAGAATTGAATTAGGCTCCCGGGAAAATGAGTATAATAAATTCGGAACCTTACTGCTTAACAACCGGCATCTGTTTAAAAAAGGAATGAAAGAAATTGAACTGGAAGATTATGAAAGCGGGAGTAAATTATTAATCAAATTGGACGAAAAGCTTTCGCCGCAAGCCAATATTGAAAAATATTTCGAAAAGTCCCGGGACGAAAAAATTAATTTCGCCAAATCAATTGAATTGTTCGATACAACGGAAAAACGTTTTACGGAGCTTAAAGAGATAAAGAAGAAGTTAGAAGATACGGATGATCCGGAAGAACTGAGCGCTCTTAAAGAAAAATTAAAAATTAATGGAAAAGAAAAGGTGAATAAATCGGAAAATAAATTTAAATTTCGTAGGTTTTTAATTGAGAATAAATATCAAGTTTTCGTTGGCAAGGATAGTAAGTCGAATGATTATCTTTCGATCAAATTTGCTAAGCAAAACGACTACTGGTTTCACGCACGCGGATTAGCCGGTTCGCACGTTGTGTTGCGGGTCGATAATCCGAAAGAAGGTGTTCCTAAAAGTATTTTAAAAAAAGCCGCTTCCATCGCCGCATATTTCAGTAAAGGTAAAACAGCCGGCGTTACTCCGGTATCATACACGTTGGCAAAGTACGTTTATAAAAAGAAAGGAATGGAACCGGGCAAAGTAATGATTTCCAAGGAGAAAGTGTTGCTTGTTAAACCGGAAATTCCAGGAGATTGTGAGCAGATAAATGAATAATCAAAATATTAACAAGACGAAAGTCCTTTTTGCACAAGGCGAAAATGAATTGGCAAGAGCGAAAAGTTTTGCTGCCGGGAACGACGACGGTAAAGCAAGAACAAGCGCAAGACGCGCCGCCGGTTTTTATTTGGAAGGCTTGTTGCTCTTAAATCAAAAAGATTTTTACGGGAAAAGTTTTATGAGCTTTTTGCGCGGACTTACAGTTGATAACGACGTCCCCGTACAAGTTAAAAACTCCGCCGGAATTTTGGTAAATAAACCTAATGGACTTAACGGCGAAGCGGCAATATCGCATGCGGAAATAATTATTGAGTATTGTAAATCGGAATTTAATAAGTTAGCCGGAAATTGATTTTATGTTTTATCTCCGAATCCTAATTATCATCTTGGTTTCTGTTGCAATGGGAATCATATACAATTTAATTTCCCTTAACAGCATCCCGTTTTTCCCCGATGAATCGGCACAATTGGCTAACGAAATAAAACATAAAGCGGAAAATCTTCCGGATTCGGTTCGTTGGAAATATGATCCTACCGCTCTCAAATGGTATCCGATTCGCGCAGACCAAGCTTATTTTGTGTTTGATAAAAAGATGGCAAAATTTATAGACCCTAGAGACGAATGGGATTTTAAAGAGATTCATATTAAAGGGGCAATTAATATTCCCGCGTATAAGTTCAGTCGCAGTATGGCAGATTTAAAAAAATTAAATAAAGACGATATGATTGTTGTTTACTGCGAAGACGAATATTGCGATAACGGGAAAAGCATTTGCGATTCGTTAATCGATTTGATGTATAAAAATGTTTTTCTTTACAAAGGCGGTATTGACGAATGGCAATTTGCACAATATCCTCTTGAAGGAACAAAAGTAAAACGGGATGCTGAATGAAAAAGGTTCTGTCTAACAAATACTTTCTGCTCGGTACCAGAGTTTTAATCGGATTGGTATTCATCATATCTGGAATTATTAAAATTTCCAATCCGCACGACTTTGTTGACGCAGTGACAAATTTTAAAATGCTGCCTCCGGAAACCGTAAACTTATTTGTAATAATAATTCCGTGGATTGAATTTTCGAGCGGATTGCTCTTTTTATTCAACATTTATTCAAAAGAAACCGGAACAATTCTGATAGGTTTGCTTATTATGTTTTCAATTGCCGTGGCGGTTGCGTTTTTAAGAAGTATTACTTTTACTTGCGGATGTTTCGGAGATATATTCCCGCAAGAAATAGGTTTACTTAAGATTGTGGAAAATCTGATATTAATCGGGTTGATTGCAAACATATTAATAAACACTCCGCAAAATACTTTAGAAAATAAATGAATATAACCCCCGCAGATAATATGGAAATCGGTAAAATTCTTATTATTAAATTACGCGGTATCGGGGATGTAATTCTTTCAACCGTTCTTTTGGATAATTTAAAAAATCAATTCCCCAATGCGCAAATAGATTTCCTAACCGAAAAACCAAGTGTTCCGGTTCTGGAAGAACTTCCGCATTTGAACAAAGTAATACAATTTAACAAGGGAAATACGTTTCAAAGAATAAAACAGATATTCGAAATTCGCTCCGCCGGATATGATATGGTGATTGATTTATTCTCAAATCCGGCAACCGCTCTTATCTCTTTCTTTAGTGGGGCGAGTTACAGAATCGGATTTCCTTACCGTGGAAGAAAATACGCTTATAATATTCACGGACCGGCGGATAGGAATAAATATCATGCGGCTGATCTTCATTTGGAATTGATAAAAGCCGCCGGAATAAAAGTGCGGTCAAAAGTTCTTTATACCGGACTTACAAACAACGACTTTTCATTTGCGGATGATTTTTTTAAGAAAGCCGATTTGCAAAGTTACTTTACGGTTGGAATTATTCCGGGCGGCGGTTGGCCTTCCAAAAAATGCGACCCGGAAAAATTTGCGGAAATCGCGGATAAACTTGTAGAAGAATTTTCGGCTAGAATATTAATTCTTTGGGGACCCGGGGATTTGGAAGATGCCAAATCGATTCAGAGCCAAATGGGGAGTAAATCCGTATTGGCGACGGAAACAACTTTCAGACAAATGGGGGCTTTAATTGCCAATTGTGATTTGGTAATTGCAAACGACAGCGGACCTATGCATTTATCAACCGCAATAGGTACGCCGGTGTTGGGATTGTTCGGACCGACAGATCCGCAACTGCAAGGTCCGTACGGCGAAAAACACGAATGGATAAGGTTGGAAGAATTGGATTGCATCGGTTGTAATTTGTTGGAATGCCCGCGTAATCACGAATGCTTTACCGATTTACCTGTTGGAAAGGTTTTGGAGAAAGTGAAATTACTTCTGCATAAAAACAATATTATAATTTGATGAAAGAAATCGAAATAAAAGTCAGACGGTTATTACTAAAAATATTTTTGTCTTTTTTCAAAGCCGAGCGTTCAAGCGTTGAAATTCCGGGAGAGCCAAAGGTGTTAATTATCAGATTAAATAAAATCGGCGACGCATTGGTAACAACCCCGTTAATCACACTTTTGAAGACTAAAAAACAAGCGGATATTACCGTTCTTGCGGATAAGAAAAATCACTTTGTTTTCCGGCGGAACCCTTATGTTGCGGAAACAAAAATATTTGAAAAAGGATTTACGGGCTTCAGAAAAACTTTGGCGTGGATTAATTCCGGAAAATTTGACGTTATCGTAGATGCACATGATGACGTTTCGACAACCGTATCGTTTATTGTAGCATTGGCAAAAGCACCAAATAAGTATGCATTGGAAAAGGGAAACGCGAATATTTTTACTCGCACTATTTCAAAGACCGACCCGCGTAAAACGCACATTGTGGAAAGAGTTGCGGAGATTGCAAAATTATTCGATGTGAATTTTGGCGTAAACGATTTACAAATATTTTATCAGCCGTCGGAAGATTCAATCCGAAAAGCGGAAAGCTTTATTTCCGCAAATATCAAAAATAAAAAGTATCTTTTGGGAATAAATATTTCCGCTGGTAGCGATGCGCGGTTTTGGGGAGTGGAAAATTACCGCCGAATAATTAATTGGCTTGGCAATTTTGAAGATTTGGAAATAATAATTTTGCGTGCTCCCGCAGATAAAAAGAAAGCCGAAGAAATTTCGAATGGGAAAATACCGGTATTTAACGATGAAAGTTTCGACGAGTTTGCGGCAATTATTTCCAAACTCGATTTGCTTTTTACTCCAGATACTTCGGCGGTTCATTTGGCTTCCGCATTCGGTATTCCGGTATTCGGATTGTATGTTCATTATAACACCGAAGATATGATTTGGTCGCCCTATAAAAGCGAATTTGATTGCGTTATTACTAAAAGTGAAACATTAAGTGATATTGATTATCATCAAGTAATTAAACAACTTAAACCTTTTATAAGAAAAATATTCTATGGCGAAGAAAATTCCCGATTGTAAACGCTTTACAGGTTATAAACCATGTTTCCCGGATCATAATTGTTGGACTGACGGTTGCAAAGACCCTTTACCGTTCGGCACCAAAATTTTAATTATTAATCTCGATGCCATGGGCGACGTATTGATGACTACGGCTCAATTGCCTACGCTCAAACAAGAATATCCCGAATCTACAATTTATTGGGTGACGCTTAAAGTCGCTGCACCGCTTTTGGATAACAATCCGTATTTGGATAAAGTATTTGTATATAACGGGGAATCGATTTCAATCCTTAACGAAATGGAATTCGATATCGTGATGAACGTTGATAAATCAATGCGCTCGGGAGCATTGGCAATGAGCGTTAAGGCAAAGAAGAAATTGGGTTTTGGTATTAATGCCAACGGACAGATAATTCCGCTAAACAAAGGCGCAGAATATAATTATTTGCTCGGTATGGACGATCATCTTAAATTCAAAGTAAATCAAAGGGTTGGGCAAGATTATTTAGCCGAAACCTTCGAAATCCCGTATGTAAGAAACGATTATGTCTTTAATTTCACGGAAGATGAACTTAAGTTTATAGAAGATTACAAAAAGGAAATAGGTATTACGGACGAAGACGAAATTATCGGTTTCAACACCGGTTGCTCGAATCTCTATCCCAATAAAAAAATGACAATCGAACAACACGTTTATCTGATAGAAAAATTTCTTGAGTTCAACAGATTTAAAATTATGCTTTTGGGCGGACCGGAAGACACGGAACGTAATAAAATTATTGCCTCTCATTTCGGAGATAAAATTATTAATACTCCGACTACTCTCGGGGTACGGAAGGGAGCCTGTTTTGAAAATATTCCGCAGGTTGTAATAACCGGCGATTCGTTTGGGATGCACTTGGCAATTGCTTTGAAAAAATATGTTATCGCTTGGTTCGGATTGAGTTGCTGGCAGGAAATCGATTTATACGACAGGGGAGTTAAACTTTACCCCGAAAATTTGGAATGCGCACCTTGCTGGAAAAAAGTTTGTCCGTATAATCTCGAATGCATTCAGCAGATTGATTTGGAAAGAATTATAAGAGAAACAGTGAATTATTTTGATAAAATTCATAAAAAATAGCAATTCTGGTATTATAGCACTACATAAATATAGTATTATCTGAATAACCGTAATTTGTTGTAAATTAATAACTTAGCAAATTAAATTTCATGTATCTTCTAAATCCGGATAAAAAATGACGAATTTACTTCTGGACTATAAAAATAAATTAAACCGCCCGCTTATTTTGGACGGGGCAATCGGGAGTTTGCTTATTTCCGAAGGAATAGAAGAAGATAAATATCTGTGGAGTTCGCTTGCAAATCTTACTCAACCCGGAATAGTTAGAAAAATTCATACGGATTATGCAAAAGCCGGAGCGGATATAATTACAACAAACACTTTCCGTACAAATCCGGCAGCGGTAAAATTGAGCGGCTATGATATTGATTTGAATAAATTCGTAAAAAAAAGCGTTGAGTTGGCGGTTGAATTAAAAAAGGATTTTGATATTCTCGTCGCGGGCTCCAATGCCCCGGCGGAAGATTGTTATCAAAAGGAAAGAACATTATCTTTCAATGCATTGGAGTATAATCATAAAAAGCACATTGAACTGCTTTGGGAAAGCGGTTGCGATTTTATTTTAAATGAAACTCAAAGTCATTTGGACGAAATTGAGTTAATCTGTAAATTTTGTTCCGAAAATCAACTGCCGTATGTGTTAAGTCTTTATTTTTTGCCCAATCTTTCGTTGCTGAGCGGCGAACCGGTTAAAGAAGCCGTGGATTTAATTAGCGATTTCTCACCGGCGGCAATATCTTTTAATTGCGTTCCGCCGGAAGGTTTCGAAAAAATGATTAATTCGATTCAACCTGAAAATCAATGGGGGTTTTATCTTAATTGCGGGTTAAGTTCGCCCGAAGAAGGAACTATCTCTTGCGTTATTTCACCCGACGAATATTTAAAAGACATAAAAAAATGGTTGCCGCTCGATCCGGTTTTTGTGGGAGCATGCTGCGGTTCCAACCCGGAGCACATCAAAAAGATAAAGGAATTTCTCGATGAAACGGTTGATAGTTAAAGCTCCGGCTAAAATAAATTTGGGTCTTAATATAATTTCAAAACGGGAAGACGGATTTCACAACCTGGAAACAATCTTTTACCCGGTCGAAGGTTTATTTGATGTTCTGACCTTCGAAGAAGCCCCGCGTTACTCGTTAATTACCAAAAATCTTGAAATCCCGGACGTAAAAGAGAATTTAGTTACCAAAGCCAAAGAAATGATTGAAGAATTCACAGGCAAAGAGTTGAATGTTAAAATAACACTCAAAAAAAATATTCCCGTCGGCGGTGGTTTGGGCGGCGGCAGTTCCGATGCCGCTAAAACATTATTGGGGTTAAACGAATTTTTCGAGCTGAATATTCCGAAAAGGGAATTGTACAAAATGGCTCTGGAACTCGGCTCGGACGTACCGTTTTTTCTTCTTTCAAGACCCGCATTTGCAGAATCGCGCGGGGAAATTATGTTAACACTGAACTTTAAAATAAATTTTCCCGTTCTCCTTGTTAATCCCGGAATTCATATTTCTACAAAAGAAGCTTTCGGTTACATTGAACCGAAAGAAGAACATATAGATTATTTGAAAGTCTCTTCTTTATCCGATATGGAAATGGCAAAACTGAATTCACTGCTTAAAAACGATTTTGAAGACTTTGTGTTTTCAAAATATCCTGAAATAAAACAAATAAAGGATAAACTTACGGAATCCGGAGCCTTTTTTGCGATGATGACGGGAACCGGTTCAACCGTTTACGGAATATTTGAGAGTTTGGCGGAAGCCGAAACAGCCCGGAAAAAATTCAAAGATAAATATTTTACTTTTTTGGAATTTGAGACGGAATGAACCGTTGAATTAATCGTATATGATTTTTGTGATTAACTTTTTCTCAATTATTTCGAAATAATAATTCTCAATTCTCAGCTTGGGATGTTTAAAATTCCAAATTTCTTCTTTCGATTCTTCTTTGGGATGAAACTTATCGGAATTTTTCAATTTCGATTTATCCGCAAGTACGTAAAACGGCGTTTTATAATATTTACATGCAATTGCCAAAAGTTTGGTGCCGGTTTTATTTACTATGTTTCCGTTTTTCAGAACCGTATCGGCGCCTGTTAAAGCTAAGTCGGCTGCTTCAGCGAATTGCGGTATCATCGCTTCCGTAATAAAATTTACTTTTATGCCGGTATCAAGCAGCGATTCGGCAAGTATTCTTCCTTCGTTTTGCGGTCTCGATTCGCAAACCGTTACTGTTATTCGTTTGTTATCTCGATAGATTCTCTCCAGTATTTCCAGTACGGTCCGGCTGTTCGAAATGGTAATTATGTTCTTAATTTTTTTAACCGATTTTTTGAAATTTTTATAAATTCTGTCATAAACATTCCGTTCGGTAGAAAAGAAATTCCGAATGAAATTATAAACTTCATCTTTCCCTTGAGTTAAGTAAATTTCTTCCAATTCCGAAAGATATTCAATAATAGCGTGAAACATATAAAATTGCTTTTTTAGCCGGAGCAGAAGGGAAGGGAAATCTTCAATGGAATTAAAATTTTCATAGAAAAACGTATTGATTTTAATTAGTATATCCCTGCTTCCCGAAAGTCTGTCGTTCAGAATTTCGTTTAGTTTGTTTTCGGTGATTTCGTTCATAACGTACTAACTTTTTTGGGAGCCCGAAAATTTAAATCCTTTTAATGGTTCTCTTAAAGTTAAAACGGGACATGGAGCTTTTCGCACAACTTTTTCCGCAGTGCTTCCGAATAGCAAATGTTCAACGCCCGTATGTCCGTGAGTTGCTATTATAATTAAATCGGCATCAATTTCTGAAGCTGTTTCGTTTATTTCCGCGAAAGGTTTACCCGTTTTAACAATTATCTCATACTCGAGCGAATCACCGATTTCAGCCTTTGCAAGATTTGACAGTTCATCGCGGGCTCTCTCGTTCAAATCCAATTCCGCCGACGGAAATGTAACTTGCCCCATGCTGAAATCCGCCGGATAAATTATCGGTTCAACCACATAAATTAAGTATAACTTTGCGTTGAATTGTTTGGCAAAATCGATAGCATAACGAAGCGCCGATTTGGAGTAATCCGAAAAATCGATTGGGACCAAAATCTTTTTAATTGTAATCATTTTTCCCTCCCCGTTTATTTACAATTGGATAATAATTCGATGTATTCTTCATTGAATCTTCTTAAGCGGGTGGAAATAATTTTTGCAAGTCCGCGTAAAATATGTATCCCTTCTTTGGGAAATTTTTCAATGAATTCATCAAGATCCGGTTTGAAAATAACGCCAACCTTGGTTTCCGTAAGCGCCATTGCGGAAGCCGAACGCGGCATTTCGTCGACGGCAGACAACTCCCCGAAAAAATCTCCTTCGGAAAGTTCGGCTAGCGTTTCTTCTACGTTATTTTTTATTTCTTTGGTTATTCTCACTTTACCGCTTTCTATAAAATAAATACCGAGCCCGGGATCGCCTTCCACAAAAATGTATTCATTTGGTTGATATGAACGTTGGTGTACAAGCTTCATCAACATCGCAACGTGTTTACCTTTTAACCGTTCAAAAGGCGGAAGGGAACAGATTATCGATTGTAAGTCCTGTTTATTTGCAGTGGTTTTAAATAAATTCGACCAAAAACTGTTGGTTTTGGAAAAGTTTGTTGAGTCCATTATAACTCCGATTTATAAAATTGACGATTCCGCCACCCGCCAAATTTTTTGGCAGGGGAATTTATTTTCGTAAAGAGCTCTGCCGACAATTACCGAATCAAGTCCGTATTCTAGCGCTTCTTGTATGTCCAATAAATCTCTGAAATTTCTCACGCCGCCCGAAACCGTAACCTTAGCTCCGGTGGCTTTTGCAATCTCTATTGAAAGTTCGATATTCGGACCCATCAACATTCCGTTTTTTTTGATGTCCGTTACCACAAATCTTTTTACCCCGATTTCGGCAAGTTGTTTCCCGTAATCTTGGGGTCTTATTCCGGTTTTTATTTTTCTTCCGCGAATTACCACTTCATCGTCAATAACGTCTATGGCTGCGGCTAGTTTTTGGGGTCCGTATTTTTCAAATATTTTCAGAAATTCTTTTCTGTTTTCGAATGCGAGTGTACCGACAACAATTCTGAACACGCCCAAACCGAAAAGGGTTTCGGCTTCTTCCAACGAACTGATTCCGCCGCCCATTTCAACTGGAATTATAACGGAGTTACAAATTTCTTCTATAATGTCGTAATTTTTATGCGAATGTTCGTGCGAAGAATCGAAGTCTACAATATGTATAAGCTTGGCATTTTCCGACCGCCAAAGCATTGCCATTTCAACCGGATCGTCTCCGTAGCGGGGGCAATTAAGTTCCGGAATACCTTGAACAACCCGCACGGTTTTTCTGTTTTTGATATCGATTGACGGTATGACCAAAATTCTATTCATTTAGTATTTCCAAACACCTTTGTTTTTCAATGTTTTTCTACTAATGATTAATTTTTGGATTTCACTTGTACCTTCGAAAATTCTTAATATTCGCGCATCCCTGTAAAAACGTTCGATCGGCAATTCCCGTGAAAATCCCATACCGCCGTGAATTTGCAAGGCTTTATCGGCAACTTCGGATACACCTTCGGAGCAGAATAGTTTTACCATTGCCGCTTCTTCCGAGATATCTTTTCCCTCGTCATATTTTTCGGCAACCCGGTAAAGCATACTTTCCATTGCGTAAATTTTAGTGGACATTTCAGCCAGCATGAATTGAATTGCCTGAAAGCTTGAAATAGGTTTACCGAATTGCTTGCGCTGGGTTGCATAATTGACCGAGAGTTGTAAAATTTCTTTGGCTCCGCCAACGCTGCAAGCTCCAATTCCTATTCTTCCCGAATCCAGCGTTTTCATGGCGGTTATAAAGCCTCTTCCGTTTTCGCCAATCATGTTTTCTTCCGGAATTTCAACATTATCGAAATAAACGGCGTTGGTCCTGCTTCCTCTTATTCCCAATTTTTTCTCGTCCGGTCCGATATTAACACCGGGAAAATTTCTTTCGACCACAAACCCCGTAATCCCTTTATCTGTCCTTGCAAACACGGAAAATACATCGGCAATTGCTCCGTTTGTAATCCATATTTTTTCTCCGTTTAATATCCATTTCCCGTTTTTATATTCCGCTTTGGTTTGCAAGTTGAAAGCATCGGAGCCGGCTTCGGCTTCAGTTAATGCGAAAGCCGCAATTTTTTCTCCGGAAGTTAAAAGCGGCAAATATTTCATTTTCAATTCTTCGGAACCTCCGATGTAAATTGCGTTAGCGCCGATTGACTGGTGCGCTCCGATTAATGCAGCAGTTGATCCGCAAGCTTTGGTTACTTCTTCCTGCGCAACGCAAAAACCGACTTCACCAAAACCTCCGCCGCCGTATTTTTCGGGGAAGGCTGTGCCGAGAAGACCGACTTCGCCAAGTTTTTTTATTAATTTTTCCGGAATATTTTCTTCTCTGTCAATTTGAACTGCTAAAGGTCTTATTTCCTTATCCGCAAATTCTTTCGCCAAATTTCTCAATAATTGAATTTCTTCGGAATGTAAGATTTTCATAAGTAAAAAGATTTAATTGTTATTTAGTTTATTAATAATATACAAAATGAAATTAACAATGCGCAACAATTGTGAAAGGAATTAATCAAGAAAATTGTAAATACATGATATTTAAGTTTGAATAACACCTACGTTAAATTTAGGCATATCCGGATTATTGTTCGCCACTTCTATTGCCTTGGAGATATATTCCCGGGTTTGTGCCGGATCTATAATTTCGTCTATCCATAATCTTGCCGCTGCATAAAGGGCGCTGCTTTTTTCTTCGTAAGATTTTGTAATTTCCTCGAGCAATTGTTTCTGTTGCTCTTCAGTGAATTCCTTACCGCTTTTCTTCATTTGCTTCAGTTTTATATCAAGCAATACGTTGCTGGCTTGAGCTCCGCCCATAACGGAAATTTTCATGTTGGGGTAACCGTAAATAAATCTGGGATCGTAGGCTTTCCCGCACATCGCATAGTTTCCCGCTCCGAAGCTGTTACCGACTATAATAGTTATTTTAGGAACAACGGAATTTGCAACGGCATTTACCATTTTGGCTCCGTCTTTAATAATACCGCCGTGCTCGGCTTTTGTGCCAACCATAAAACCTGTTACATCTTGAAGAAAAACGAGCGGAATTTTTCTCTGGTTGCAATTCATAATAAATCTTGCGGCTTTATCGGCACTGTCCGAATATATTACGCCGCCGATTTGCATTTCGCCGTTTTCGGTTTTAACAATCTTTCTTTGGTTTGCTACAATTCCAACCGCCCATCCGTCTATCCGCGCATAGGCTGTAATTACAGTTTTGCCGTAACCGGCTTTGTATTCGTCTATTTCCGAATTATCTACGATGCGGGCTAACAATTCGTATGTATCGTATTGCCCCAAAGTATCTTCGGGAAGAAGTCCGTATATTTCTTTCGGATCGTAAAACGGCGGTTTGCTTTCAATTCTGTTAAATCCGGCTTTCGGTCTTTCACCGAATTTTTCGGTAAGGCTTCTGATTGTAGAAAGGCATTGGTCGTCATCTTTCATAATGTAATCGGTAACGCCGGAAATATTGGTTTGAACACGAGCTCCGCCCAAACTTTCGTTGTCTGTTTCTTCGCCGATAGCAGCTTTAACAAGATGAGCTCCGGCAAGGAACACCGAACCTTCTCCTTCAACAATCAGAGCTTCGTCGCTCATTATCGGCAAATATGCACCTCCCGCAACGCATGGTCCCATTATTGCCGCTATTTGTGGAATTCCCATGGCGGACATTTTCGCGTTATTCCGGAATATTCTTCCAAAGTGTTCTTTATCGGGGAATATCTCATCTTGCAATGGTAGAAAAACACCGGCGCTATCCACCAAATAAATTATGGGAAGTTTATTTTCCATTGCTATTTCTTGTGCACGCAAATTCTTTTTTCCGGTAATGGGGAACCAAGCTCCGGCTTTGACCGTTGCATCGTTTGCAACAATAACAAAATCCTTTCCGTGTATTTTACCAATTCCGTAAACGGTTCCGCCGCCGGGAGCGCCGCCGTATTCTTTGTACATGTCGTGTGCGCAAAATGTATTCAGCTCAACGAACTTCGAGTTTTCGTCTATTAACTTTGCAATTCTTTCTCGGGCGGTGAGTTTTCCTTTTTTATGCTGGCGCTCAATAGCTTTTTCACCGCCGCCCAATTCGGTTTTCGCACGTATTGCATTCAGTTTGCGAACGAGATTTTTATAGTAATCTTCTCTTTGTAAAAAGGTTTTATTTTCCCGTATGTTCGAACCAATTTTTTTCATCGTTAATTACCAACCTGCATTTATTGATTTTTATAATCCGCAACTATTTCTTCCGCTAATTTGTAAGGGGAAATTTCCCCTTTAACGATATTTGACAATTTATTTTGTAATTGATTAATTCGTTCTTCCGACCAAACATCATCCCGCAAAGCTTTTTCTACAATTTCCTTTACTCTTATTGCCGAATTCTTTTTCCTGTTCTCAAGGAATTTTCCGGATTCTTGCAAGAACCGTTTATGTTTTTCAATTTGTTCCGCGATTTTATCTATAGCCTTGTTTTCGGAAGCGACGGCTTGAATAATAGGCGGCATCCAAGTTTCCGCATCATGGTCTCGCAGCATTAAAATTGTTTCCAAAGCAAGCTTGGCAGAATCGGCGCCGGGTCTGTCGCTTTTGTTTAGTACGAAAAAATCTGCAATTTCCATTAATCCTGCTTTCATGGCTTGAATGGAATCGCCGGACTCCGGAACTAAAACAACCATTGTGGTATCGGCGGCTTGTGCAATATCCAATTCCGATTGACCGACACCAACGGTTTCAAAAATTATGTAATCGTAACCCGCGGCATCCAAAACGTCCGCCGCATCAATCGATTTTTTACTTAGTCCGCCAAGGCTTCCTCTTGTTGCCATACTTCTTATGAACACGCCGGGGTCATTACCGATTTCGCTCATTCTTACTCGGTCGCCCAACAGAGCGCCGCCTGTAAACGGACTTGTTGGGTCAACCGCAATAATGCCAACGGTTTTACCTTGCCTCCGGTATAATTTTGTTAATTGATTTGTAAGTGTTGATTTACCCGCTCCCGGTGGTCCCGTTATTCCTATCCGGTAAGCATTTCCGGTTTTTTCAAACAGTGCTTTTAAAATCTCAACCGATTCCGAATTTCCTTCTTCAACTTTTGAAATTAACCGGGAAATAATTCTTTTGTTTTTTGTGCTTAGCTTGTCAATAACATCGGTAATTATCATATCAATATTTATACAAATTATTTTCGAATATATAATTTTTTACTTTTTCCGGTACCAAATAGTTAATGGGTAAATTTTTTCTTACCTTCTCCCGTATATCGGAAGCCGAAATTTCAATTGTCGGGGAATCAACGAAAATAGCGCGACCGAAATATTCGTTATACGAAGTTACTTTTTGTTCGAAGTATCTTTTCAATACTATTAACTTTGCAAACTTTAAGATGCCTTCGGGATTTTTCCAAAGGTTAAAATTTAAAAGATTATCGAAACCGATTATCAATTCCATCTCATCATATTTTTTACTGAACTCAACCAGTGTGTCGTAGGTGTAGGAAATATCTTTTTTATTAATTTCGAAATCGGACACTTCGAAATAAGGAATATCCTGAACGGCTAACTTCACCATATTTAATCTGTGCTCAGGCGATGTATAAGAAGTTGCGGTTTTATGCGGTGAAATAAAACACGGGACTAAAATAATTTTTTCCAGATTACGTTTTATGTAAACATCTTGTGCGGTTATTAAATGACCGTGGTGAATAGGATCGAACGATCCGCCGAAAATACCTATGGCAGCCAATGATTCTCCGTTTCAAATTTCATATTTCACATGCCTTTTAATTTTTCACGGTATAAGGCAACGTCGCCCAAATATTTCATCTTGTCGGTCGATTCGCTATACCGTGCTTGATGTTTTCTGAAAGCAAGAATTATCGCATCCTTAACAAATTGCGACTCGAACAATTTTGTTTTGGCTTTTTTCCTGATTTTATTGTTCACGTAATTAACAAACGTTTCCGATAAATAATTTTGCTCAACCTCTTCGTTCAGTTCGGTCAAAATAATTCTTCTTTCATTAGATAGCGAAAATATAAAAATTAAAGCGAAAATAGTAATTGCAAAAATCATAAAAAGCGCCGAGAAGAAAATGCTTGCCCTAAGCGTTACGCTGATATTCCAGAAAGCATGTATGGAAACCGCAAAAACGTATCCTAAAAAGACGAACATTAATTTCCTTTTTTTGTAACTGAATTTTGCAATAGCTATAAAAACTCCGAAAGTAGCCGTAGCAATGCAATGAACCAAGCCGGTAAAAACGGTACGCAAAGCAATTAGTGTGAATAATTGCTCCATTGTATGCCCGTAAGAAATAAAATACATGAAGTTCTCGGTCATTCCAAACCCCAAACCGATGGCGCCGCCGTAAACGAGTCCGTCCGTTATGTTGTCGTACGACCGGGTAAGTGCAGTAACGAACAGAAAAATTCCTTTGGTAAATTCTTCGATAAGTGGTGCGATTAATACGGTTTGAAATTCCATAACTCCTGAAGTTTGACCTTTTATCAAATAAAGCGGCACAGAGAGTATCATAGTTCCCAGAATTGCGAAAAATACGGCTCCCAACGCTCCCCACATAAAATGAGCCAGTACAAGCCCGAATGATTCCCGTTCGTATTTATCCAACCACCAAAGAATCAATAAATAAATAAACATCGGGATTATTGCCGAAAGTAGTGAAATTAAAATCAACATGTATTATATTATAACTTGGTTTTTATTCAATATCTCTAATATTCTTCCGAAACTTCAATAAAGTTTACACAATATAGTGTTTTTCTTGTAATTAGGGTTTCTTGATTAAGAAAAAATCAATATTTATATTTACCGACTAAATTTTATTTACTGTTACGATGTTTATTAAATATACAAATTATAGTGATGGTATTCACGATATTCGCTTAATAAAAAAATCAAGCGAAATCGGTTTGGAAAAACCATTCTGGGGCAACGTAATAGTAGAATGTAAAATGGATAAATCCGCTAGTCAGATTATACTTGACTGCGAATTGGCTGTTCAAGGAAAATTTATATGCGACCGATGTAACGAGTTGTTCGATAGGGAATTGACAGCACATTTTCAGTTGACTTATTTATTTACAAAGTCACATAAAGTTTCGGATGAAGATAATGTTTTTTATTTGAGTCCCGATGTTGATAAATTGGTTATTACAAAAGATGTAAGGGATTACAGTTTGTTATCGATACCGATGAAAAACTTATGTTCGCCGGACTGTAAAGGTTTGTGCCCGCATTGCGGGACAAATTTAAATTATTCCCAATGTACGTGCGAGATTGAAAGTGTAAATCCGGTTTGGGAACCGTTATTGAAAATTAAAAATAAATTAAACTAACTTATTTAGGAAGTAAAAATGGCACATCCGAAAAGAAAAATATCGAAAAGTAGAAGAGATAAAAGAAGAACTCACTACAAAGCTACTTTGCCAAGCCTGAGCCACTGTTCCAATTGCGGTGAATTGAAACTAAATCACCGTGCTTGCCCAAATTGCGGTTATTACGCAGGCAGATCGATGTTTGTCCCCGAAAGCTAAGTTCAATGAAATGAACAAAGTCAATAATAACAATTGTATAATAGCAATCGATGCAATGGGGGGTGATTTCGCACCCCTCAATGCAATTGTAGGCGCTATAGATGCATTAAGGGAAAATAACGACTTCGAATTGCTTCTCGTCGGTAAGAAAGACGAAATAATGAAAGTATTGGATAAAGAAAAATTGGATTTTCCGGAAGAGAATATAGTGCACGCAAGCGAAGTAATTGGAATGAAAGATACACCGACAACCGCATTGAAGCAAAAACGGGATTCTTCGATTGTTGTCGGAGCCAATTTGGTTAAGGAGAAAAAAGCGCATGCATTTGTAAGCGCAGGTAATACCGGAGCAATGATGGCGGCATCGACATTAATTATGGGAAGGATTCCGGGAGTCGGTCGTCCAACAATAGGTGCGACATTACCCACGGCTAAAGGAAATTTTTGCACGGTTTACGATGTTGGAGCCAGTGTTGATTCCAAACCTCAGCATTTGTTCGAATACGGAATTATGGGAAGTATCTATGCAAAGGAAATTTTTGGAATTCCGAACCCTACAATCGGTTTGCTGAACGTGGGAGAAGAAGAATCCAAAGGAAACAAAGTAGCTCAAGCCGCGATGGAATTATTTAAAAACAGCGATTTGAATTTTATCGGTAATGTTGAAGGAAGGGATATTCTTGCCGGAACCGCAGATATTGTTGTTTGTGATGGTTTCGTGGGAAATATCATTCTTAAATTTGCAGAAAGTATTATCGGATTGCTTAAAGCCAAATTCAAAAATTATGCGGAAAGTTCTTTTGCAAATAAATTGAAGGTAGGCATGGCAAAAGGGACACTTAAAGCCGTTTTGGAAGACATGGACTACCAAAAATACGGCGGCGTTCCGCTTTTAGGTGTTAATGGAATAAGCATAATCGGACACGGTTCAAGTTCAACGTTGGCAATTAAAAACATGGTATTGCGGGCAAAAGAAATGTTCGATAAAAATTTAATCAAAAAAATTGAGGACTCGGTAAAGCATTATGAAAACAAAACATAAGAGATTGTTAAATGCCGTTATTACCGGCACGGGAATGTATGTTCCGGAAAAAGTATTGGACAACAAATATTTTGAAACTATTGTCGATACAACGGACGAATGGATTAAAACTAGAACCGGAATTGAAGAAAGAAGAATTTTGGAAAACGGCGCTACCAGCGATATGGCTACCAAAGCTGTGGAAGATTTACTTCAAAATACCGGAACAAACCCAGAAGATATAGACGCCATTATTGTTGCAACGGTTACACCCGATATGTTTTTTCCAGCAACGGCTTGTCTTGTTCAAGACAATATTGGAGCAAAAAAAGCTTGGGGTTTCGATCTTTCCGCTGCTTGCTCCGGTTTTCTTTATGCCTTACAAACCGGCGCGGGTTTAATCGAAGGAGGACAATTCAAAAAAGTTGTAGTTGTCGGTGCAGATAAAATGAGTTCAATTGTTGATTACACCGACCGGAAAACTTGTATTCTTTTTGGCGACGGCGCTGCTGCGGTTTTAATAGAACCCACAGAAGATTTGAATTATGGTATTCACGATTCGATTCTTGTTTGCGACGGCTCCGGAAGAGATAAATTATACATGGAAGGCGGCGGAAGTTTGAATCCTCCCACTCACGAAACAGTTGATAAAAAAATGCACTACCTATTCCAAGACGGTAAAGCGGTTTTCAAAGTTGCCGTGCAACAAATGGCCGACGTATCGGCGGAAATATTGGAGAAAAACGGATTAACCGGAGACGATATTGCTTACCTCGTTCCGCATCAGGCAAATTTGAGAATTATCGACGCAACCGCAAGAAGAATGGGGATTTCATCCGATAAAGTGATGATTAATATCCAAAAATACGGAAATACAACCGCGGCAACAATTCCTCTGTGTTTAGCTGAATATCACAAAGATGGAAAACTTAAAAAAGGGGATAAGCTTGTTTTAGCTGCTTTCGGCGGAGGTTATACGTTTGGATCTATGCTTCTTACATGGGGAATTGATTAATGGGTAAACGCGCGGTTCTTTTTCCCGGACAAGGTTCCCAATACGTAGGAATGGCTTCCGATTTCCGGCAGAATTCCAATGTCGCAAAAGAAATTTTGGAACAGTCTGAAGACATTCTCGGATTTAAGATTTCCGACATAATGTTTAACGGACCGAAAGAGGAATTACAACAGACCCAAATTACACAACCTGCAATTTTTATCCACAGCAGTATAATTTGGAAGATATTAAATAATTTAAATTTAGCGGAAGGATTTGCCGGACATTCCCTTGGGGAATATACTGCCGTTATGGCTGCGAATTCGCTTTCATTTGAAGAAGCATTAATGCTCGTTAAAAATCGAGGCGAAGCAATGGCCGGAGCCGGAAAAATTCAACCCGGAACAATGGCGGCGGTAATCGGATTGCAAAAGGAGACGGTGGAAGAAATTTGTAATCAAGCTTCTTCCGAAGGAATTGTTACCCCGGCAAATTTTAATTCACCCGGACAAATTGTAATTTCCGGAAGTTTGGAAGGTGTGCGTAAAGCAGTTGAGCTGAGTAAAGAAGCAGGCGCTAAGTTAGCCCGCTTACTGCCGGTTAGCGGTGCGTTTCATTCACCATTGATGGAAAGTGCACAAGAAAAATTGCTTGAAGCACTTAACTCGGTTAACTTTAAAGATGCGGAAGTTCCTATATTTGCTAATGTTTCCGCTTCTCCTGTAAAATCAGGTGAAGAAATAAAAAATCTTTTAATCAAACAATTATACTCACCGGTTTTGTGGGAAGAAACAATAAAAAATATGATTGCAGACGGGTTTACCGATTTTGTGGAAATCGGTCCCGGAAAAGTTTTACAAGGTTTGGTTAAACGGATTGACAGAACGGTTAATATAACGGGCATCGATAAATTTGAGGATCTCGAAGCATTTCTGCATGTAAATTCTTGAAAATCAAAATTTATATGATAGTGGAATTATAATACATTTAATAGTATATTTTTCGTCAAAATTGATATTAAGTTTAATAAAGGTTTGAAAATTGACAAATAACACAAAAGTTGCTTTGGTTACCGGGGGAACGAGAGGGATCGGAAGGGCAATTGTAAAGGAACTTGCCGCAAACAAATCGTTGGTTGGCGAATGCACGGTTGCATTCACTTATCGCAGTTGCGACGAGTGCGCTGAGACTCTTGTTAAAGAAATTGAAGATAGCGGGGGCAAAGCGGTAGCATTTAAAACCGATGCCGCTTCCTTCGAACAGTCAAAAGAAGTAATCGATAAAATTATATCAGAATTCGGAAGATTGGATTTTTTAATTAATAATGCGGGAATTACGAAAGATAATCTTTTGCTTAGAATGTCGGAACAGGATTTTGACGATGTTATCAATACGAATTTGAAAAGCGTTTTCAACTATACGAAAAATTCCGCGAGACAATTTATAAAACAAAAATACGGAAGAGTTATAAATATCACTTCCGTTGTTGGAATTATCGGCAATGCGGGTCAGGCAAATTATGCTGCTTCCAAATCCGGAATTATCGGATTTACAAAATCGATTGCCAAAGAACTTGCATCCCGTAACATTAACGTAAATGCTATTGCACCGGGATTCATACAAACCGAAATGACGGATAAATTAACCGAAGATCAAACAAAATCACTTTTAGAAAATATACCGTTAAAGAGAATGGGAAAACCCGAAGATATTGCTGGAGTTGTTTCCTTTCTTTGCAGTCCGTTAGCCGATTACATTACAGGGCAAGTAATTTCGGTAGACGGCGGAATGGTAATGTAGAATTAGTTAATCTTTTTCCATAAACAAAATACGGAGACATAAAATGGATGTTGAAGCTAAAGTTAAAGAAATAATAATGGATAAGTTGGGAGTAGAAGAATCACAAATTACTCCCGAAGCATCTTTTACAAACGACTTAGGCGCAGATTCTCTCGATATCGTTGAATTGGTAATGGGCTTCGAATCGGAATTCGACATCTCGATCCCGGACGAAGATGCCGAAAAAATTTCGACGGTAGGAGATGCAATCAAATATTTGCAAGAAAAAACCGCCAGTTAATATTTCTAGCCTCGATTAAGAGGGTTACTCCGTTTCCGTAAACTTAAAATTGGAAGGAACCCTCTTAATAGATTTTTTATTACAAACATTTCTCGGAGATAGAATGAGAAGACGAGTTGTTGTAACCGGAATGGGCGCCGTGACGCCTATTGGAAATACACTCGATGAATTTTGGAAAGGATTAATTGAAGGAAGAAACGGAGCAAATCTGATTACCCGCTTCGATACGAGCGAATTTAAAACAAAATTCGCATGTGAAGTTAAAGATTTCGATGCCTCAAAATACATTGATAAAAAAGCACTAAAAAGAATGGACCCGTTTACTCATTTTGCGCTTTCCACGACAATAATGGCAATGGAAGATTCCGGTATTGATTTGGATAAAGTCGATAAAGAACGGTTCGGCGTGGTTTACGGCAGTGGCATAGGCGGTATGGACACTTTCGAAACGCAAATGAGAAATCTTTACGAGGGCGGACCAAGAAAAATTAGTCCGTTTTTTATTCCGATGATGATTTCGGATATAGCTGCAGGACATATTTCTATTTATTACGGATTAAAAGGACCTAATTATGCAACAACCTCCGCTTGTGCTACTTCATCTCATGCAATTGGCGATGCTTTCTTCTTAATTCAACGGGGTTCTGCCGATCTTATGGTTTGCGGCGGTGCGGAAGCTTCCATTACACCAATGTCCATCGGGGGTTTTAATGCGGCAAGGGCAATTTCCACATGGAACGACAGATATAAAGAAGCGTCAAGACCGTTCGATAAAGACCGTAACGGTTTTGTAATGGGTGAAGGCTCTGGAACTCTTATTCTTGAAGAGTACGAACATGCAAAAAAACGGGGCGCAAAAATTTATGCCGAAATGGTCGGAGTAGGTTTTACCGGAGATGCTTATCACATCACCGCGCCGGCGCCGGAAGGTGAAGGGGCGGCACGCTCGATGAAAGAGGCGCTCCGGGATGCGGGTGTTCAACCGGAAGAGGTCGGCTATATCAATGCTCACGGAACTTCTACCGAACTTAACGATAAAAACGAAACAACCGCAATTAAAACGGTTTTCGGCAGTCATGCATACGAAATGGTTGTCAGTTCCACCAAATCGATGACGGGACACCTATTAGGTGCCGCCGGGGCAATAGAATCGATTGCTACCGTATTGGCAGTTAAAAACGGAATTATTCCGCCAACAATTAATTTGGATGAACCGAGTCCCGAATGCGACTTAAACTATGTCCCGAAAAAGGCTATTGAACGCGAAGTTAAATATGCTATAAGTAATACATTCGGTTTTGGTGGACATAATGCATCGTTGTTATTTAAAAAATACGAAGAGGAATAGTTGTCGTTTTCTTTAATCGATAAGCTAAAAAATATTTTTTCGTTAAAAGAAACTTCCCCCCGGAAAAGACCGAATCACAAAAAGATTATTGAGGGTATCCAACAACTTCTTGGATACCCTGTTAAAAATAAAGAATTGTTTCTGCAAGCGTTGGCACACCGTTCATACACCGAAACTTTTTCGGATATCTCACAATCGAATGAACGCCTTGAATTTCTGGGCGATTCGATTTTAGGCTTCATTGTCGGCAAATTCCTTTATGAAAATTTCCCGGAAGAAAACGAGGGCTTTCTTACGAAATACCGCTCTTACTTTGTTAATAAAAATGCTTTGGCACGCGCGGCGAGAGATATGAATTTGGAAAAATTAGTTTTATATAATAAAAGATTTATCAAACCGGATTCGGAAGGACTTAACACAGTGTTAGCCGATTGCCTGGAAGCACTTACCGCCGCGGTTTACTTCGAAGGCGGAATGGAAAAAGCCGAACAATTTGTAGAACGGTGGATTATTAAGCCGCATTTTGACCGGACTAAAAATTTTGAGGATACGAATTATAAAGGTCAACTGTTGGAATATTCACATGCCCATAAAATTAGTCCGCCGATTTATAAAGTATTGAAAGAAGAAGGTCCTGCTCACAAAAAGAAATATGTTGTTCAAGTTACCGTCGGGGATAATATTATCGGAATAGGAGAGGGGAACAATAAAAAAACGGCTGAACAATATGCCGCTAAAAACGCATTTAAAAAAATAAAATCTCAAGACCAAACCGAAAGTAATTAACTACACTAATCTTTCCGAAAGTTTATTTTACTTTTATGTAAATTTGATGTAATGAATTTAAAATTTTTCCGTATTCCATTAGGTATAAAATGAAAAAGTTTGATTTTACCGACAGATTCATCGACCGCCATATTGGTCCGGACGATAATGAAATCGCACTGATGTTAAAAGAAATCGGTGTTGAAAGCTTGGATGAATTAATTGATAAAACAATTCCGGCCGGAATTCGCAGTAGTAAACAACCTGAATTGCCGGAACCCCTTTCCGAATATGAAATATTGAATGAACTAAAAGAGATTGCTGAGAAAAATAAAATTTATAAATCGTATATCGGAATGGGTTATTACGAAACCGTAACACCCGCTGTTATACAAAGAAACATTTTGGAAAATCCCGGATGGTATACGCAATACACTCCTTATCAAGCCGAGATATCACAAGGCAGAATGGAAGCGCTGTTAAATTTTCAAACGATGGTTTGTGACCTGACCGCTTTACCTTTGGCAAACGCATCCCTTTTGGATGAAGCTACAGCTGCGGCGGAAGCCATGATAATGTTTTTCAATGCAAGAAAAGGCGATAAGAAAAATGCGGATGTTTTTATAGTTTCGGAAGATATTTATCCCCAAACGCTCGATGTTTTAATAGGAAGGGCGGAACCGCGGGAAATTAAAATCAAAACACAAAGAAACGATTCGTTCGAATTGACGGATGATGTTTTCGGCATACTTGTTCAATATCCCGACGGCAACGGCGAAATTGTTAATTATGAAAAAATGTTTGCCGAAGCGGATGAGAAAAAAATTTTCAAAGCGGTTGCAACGGATTTAATGAGTTTAACTTTACTTAAACCACCCGGAGAATTCGGAGCCGACGTTGCCCTTGGTTCAACTCAACGTTTCGGATTACCAATGGCATACGGCGGTCCTCATGCGGCATTTTTCGCCACCACGGAAAAATTCAAGCGTTTAATTCCCGGCAGAATAATTGGAGTTTCCGTTGATAAAAGACAGCGGTATGCTTACCGTATGGCTCTTCAAACGAGGGAACAGCATATTAAGAGGGAAAGGGCAACAAGTAATATTTGTACGGCTCAAGCATTGCTTGCTATCATGTCCGGTATGTATGCGGTCTACCACGGAGCAGACGGATTAAAGAAAATTGCCCGTAGAATCGGCATGCTTACAAATTTGCTTGATAAAAGTTTGAAAATATTAAATTATAATCATAAAAATTCTAATTATTTCGATACGTTAAAGATTGAGCTGAACGATGAAAATGAAAAAGCAAAGTTAAAGGATTTAGCATTAAAGAAAAAAGTAAACTTCCGTTATTTCGATGATAATCATGTAGGGATATCGTTAAACGAAACAACATCGGAAAAAGATGTTGACGAAATAATCGAAATTTTTGCCGATTTGCGAAACTTGAAAATTGATAACGGGGATATTGAGAAAATTAAAAACGAAGTTTCACTTGAACTTCCAGCCGGGTTAATAAGGGAATCCAAATTTTTAACCCATCCGGTTTTCAACAAATACCGCACCGAGACCGAGATGATGAGATATATTAAAAATTTGGAACGCAAAGATTTATCGTTAACAACTTCGATGATTCCGCTCGGTTCTTGTACAATGAAATTAAATGCTGCTGTGGAACTCCTACCGCTATCGTGGCGGGAATTCGGAGCTATACATCCCTTTGCACCGGTTGAGCAAGCTGAAGGTTTTCAAATAATCATAAAAGAATTGGAAAAATATCTTGCTGAAATCACGGGCTTCAAAGCAGTTACGCTTCAACCTAATTCAGGCGCTCAAGGTGAATTTACCGGTTTGATGATAATCAGAAAATATCATATTAAAAACGGGCAATCTCAGCGTAATGTTATTCTTATCCCTTCTTCCGCACACGGTACAAATCCCGCAAGCGCAGTGATGGCGGGAAACAAGGTTGTAATCGTTAAATGTGACGACAACGGTAATATTGATTTGGAAGATTTGAGAATCAAAGCAGAAGAATATAAAGATTCACTGGCCGGTTTTATGGTAACTTATCCGTCTACTCACGGAATATTTGAAGAAGATATTAAAACAATGACACAGATTGTACACGAGAACGGCGGTCTTGTTTATATGGACGGTGCAAATATGAATGCCCAGCTTGGTTTAACTACACCGCATGATATAGGCGCCGATGTGTGTCATTTGAATTTGCATAAAACATTCGCAATACCCCACGGCGGTGGGGGTCCCGGTGTCGGACCTGTTGCTGTTTCCGAAAAGCTGGTTGAATTTTTGCCCGGTCATCCGGTTGTGGATATTAATAAACCCGAATCTATACATGCCGTTGCGGCTGCGCCATGGGGAAGCGCACAAATACTTTTGATTTCTTATGCGTTTATTAAAATGACCGGCGCGGAAGGATTGAAAAAAGTAGCCCAAGTATCTATACTTAATGCAAATTACATTAAAGCAAAACTGGAAAAATATTTTAAAGTTTTATACAAAGGAAAAAACGGTTTCGTAGGTCATGAGCTGATTTTCGATACGCGGGAATTCAAACATACGGCAAAGGTGGATGTGATTGATATTGCAAAAAGAATGATGGATTACGGTTTCCATGCGCCTACTGTTTCGTTTCCGGTTCCGGGAACTTTAATGGTTGAACCTACGGAGAGCGAATCGAAATACGAGTTGGATAGATTTTGTAAAATGATGATATCCATTTGGGAAGAAATTCAGGACGTTATTAACGATGCGGAAAAGGAAAAAGACAATCCGTTAATCAATTCACCCCATACCGCGAATGATATCGTTGAAGATTGGCAACATACATACTCGCGCGAAAAAGCGGTATTTCCGGCCGACTGGTGCAGGGAAAATAAATTTTGGCCGCCGGTTAACAGAATAGACGATGCATACGGTGACAGACATTTGGTTTGTTCCTGTGTGCCCGTTGAAGAATATGAAACGGAGAGTTTATAAGAATGGTAGACGATTGTGAAATATTGAAAAATTCAAAAACTATTGCCGTTGTTGGTCTTTCCCGTAAACCGTATAAAACCAGTCACTCGATTGCGCTCTTTTTACGCGACGTTGGATACAAAGTTTTCGGAGTAAATCCTTATATGGAAAATGATATTGACGGAATTAAGGTTTATAAAAGTTTGAGAGATATCGAAGAAAAGATAGACATTGTAAATGTTTTCCGACGCTCGGAGGATATACCGGAAATAATAGACGATGTTCTGTATGTTAATCCGAAAGTATTGTGGTTGCAGCTTGGTATTCGAAACGACGAAGCGGTAAAACCCGTTCAGGAAAAGGGAATAATTACAATCCAGAACAAATGCATTATGGTAACTTACAACTCGTGTTAAAATCTTTAGCTAAAATACAAGAATCTGCGGGAAAAATAATTTTTATTATTCTGTTTTTAGATTTTTTCTTCCGTGGTATAACTGCGCAAACCGTACCGGAAGACACTCTTCGTAACGGTACGGACAAAATCAGAATCGATTCGATTGAAATTGTTGGGAACGAGACTACGGAGAACTTTATAATCTTACGCGAACTCACTTTCAAAGAAGGTGATTTAATTACGCAGAAAGAATTGGATTACAACAGGGAACGTGTTTACAGTCTGGGATTGTTCAACAAAGTCAATTTCTATTTCTTCGAAAATACTTTAACCATAATGGTTGAGGAGAGCTGGTATATTTATCCCATTCCGTTTTTCTATTGGAGGGAAAATACACTTGCAAAATCCACTTACGGAATATCTCTGCTCTATAAGAATTTCAGAGGGAGAAACGAAACGATAAACGCTCTTGCGGCTTTCGGATACGATCCGAATTATATGTTGTCTTATTACAACCCGGTAATTTCCGAAAAATTAAATCTGTCCTTTAGCTTTGGAATATATTACAGTAACTTCGTTAACAAAAGCAGGCAAGCGGAATTAAGTTATGGTAAATCATTCAGCTATAAAAGCTACGGCGGATTTGTCGGGTTTGGAAAAAGATTTAATCAATTTAACGATGTCTTTTTATTAGCCGGTTTTAGTTATGTTGAAGCGCCGGCGCTAATCAAAGGTTTTAACGCGGCAAAAGGAAGAATTGACCGTTCGCCCAGTTTGACAGTTCAGTATTTATTTGATAATCGGGATTTAAAGCAATTTTCGAAAGAAGGGCTTTATACCAAAGTCGAATATACTCATAAAGGTTTCTACGTTAATAATATTGATTACAATATTCTGAGCATAGATTTTAGGGAATACAGAAATCTGTTAAACACTTTTACGGTACGTTGGCGATTAGCTTCACGTTTTACTTTCGGTAAAAAAATCCCAATCTACGATTATTCTTTTCTTGGCATTGGCGAATACATTCGCGGCTATTTAACGAAAGACCGCGAAGGTCATAATATGATGTTGGGATCTTTGGAGTTGGCATATCCTATTTTAGACGAGTGGCATTTGAAGTTGGATTTACCACTTCTTCCCGAAAGCTTAACTTCAACACGAATTGGTATAAACATTAATTTATTTGTTGATACCGGAACAACATTTAATAACAGAGAAAAATTGGGTTATAAAAATTTCGATACCGGTTTCGGTGTTGGACTTACAATTTTATTTTTACCGTTTAACGCCGTAAGATTTGAATACGCGTTTAACGAAAGTTTGATAGGTGAATTTATTGTGGGGACGGGTTTTGCTTTCTGATATTGAACTGTTTTATACGGAGCCTTCCAATATAAGCGATAATGATTTGCAGCTGGTTGCGGATGAATTTCATCATGCGGTAAATGTAATGCGTAAAAGGGCAGGTGAGGAATTGTTTGTTACCGATGGCGTAGGCAACATTTATGCAACGGAGATAAAAGAGATAAACAAAAACGAAATACTCTCCATTGTCAACCGCAAATATTCTTATACTAATCCTTTGGAAAATTTTACAATCTGGATTCCGAGACTGAAAAATGCAAACAGACTTGAATTTGCATTGGAAAAAAGCGTTGAACTAGGATTCACCAAATTTATTATTTTCGAAAGCGAAAGAACAATAGGCAAAGGAGAAAAACTGAATCGATGGAATAAAATTCTTTTATCCGCAATGAAACAATCGCTTAGGAGTTATTTGCCTTCCGTTCGATATGTAAAAAATATTAATAGTATAAGTTTCGATAATCAAAGTATAGTGTTTGAACAGCATGCCACAGAAACCTTCTCCGCATATTTGGAAAATATTGATAAAAATAAAAGTACTTCATTGATTTTCGGTCCCGAAGGCGGATTTTCAGAAAACGAATTGAGAAATTTTGATGGAGCCGCGTTTGTAGCTCTCGGCAAGAATCGCTTGCGTTCGGAAACCGCGATAATTACCGCCGCTTCTTTGTTAAGCTCGGCAATAACGGGTTAGATTAACTTTATTATATTTTTAACGAGACTCTCGAACTTTAATTTTGCTTCGTTTGCAGTATCAATTACTTCTTGGTGGGAAAGTTTTGTAGGAGACAGTCCGGCTGCAAGGTTGGTAATTAAGGATATTCCAGCCACATCCATTCCCAGAAACTTTGCGTAAACAGCTTCGTGCGCGGTTGACATTCCAACCGCATCGATTCCGAATTTGAGCATCATTTGAATTTCCGCCGGCGTTTCATAACTCGGACCTTTCCCGAACCAATAACTTCCGTGTTGCAGAAAAATTCCGGTTTTGACAGAAGCTTCTTTTATTAATTCACTCAACCATTTAGACGGAAAATCGAGAAAAGAATTTTTTTGTTCCGGACTTACTTTTCCGAGAAAGGCGGACAATTCTTTTTTGATATTAAAAGTATAAAACGAATCAATCAACATAAGGTCGCCCGGGGAAAATGAAGGATTCACGCCCCCGGCAGCGTTAGTTAGAATAACTTTTGAACAACCGGTTTTGTGAATTAAAAATACGGGTAGCAAACATTTTGAAATATCATAACCTTCGTAAAAATGAATTCTACCTTGAAATAATAAGATTTTCTTGTTTTCATATTCCGCAAAGTGAATGAAACCCTTATGTCCGTGAACCGTTGATTCTGGATAATCCGGAATTTCAATTGTGGGAATGCTCTTGTGAACTTTAACGCTTTCCGCAAAATCTCCGAGTCCGCTTCCAAGTATTATTGCAAGCTCCGGTTGGAAAGGTGTTAATTTTAACAAATATTCTGAAGCCCGTCTGTATGTTGAGTTCATGTTAAACATTAAAATAAAATTCCGGCTAATGTTGCTGTTAACAAAGTAGATAACGAACCGCCAAGCACTGCTCTTAATCCGAGTCTGGAAAGATTGGTTTGTTGATTTGGAGCAATCGGAGTAATTCCGCCCAACTGAATGGCGATAGAGCTAAAGTTTGCAAAACCGCAAAGCGCGTAAGTCGCCATGAATATTGCTTTTTCGTTTGTTAGTTCTTTCATTTTCATTAAGGTGCTCATATCCAAATAAGCAACAAATTCGTTTAGAACTATTTTAGTGCCGAATAGACTTCCGAAATCCATTGCGCTTTCCCACGGAACCCCGATTCCGTAAGCAAGATATTGAAGAACCATGCCGAATAACAATTGTAAATTAAGGGGTTTACCATAGTGTTGCATCATAACGGAGTTAAGACCCGTCAATGAGCCTATGGATTCAAGTAGGAAATTAACGAGCGCTATTAATGCAATAAAAGCGATGAGCATTGCGCCGACATTAAGCGCAAGTTTTAATCCGTCCGAAGCTCCTACTGCTGCAGCTTCAACAACGTTGTGTGCCGGTTTTTCCACGGCAACTTTAACTGTTCCCCTTGTTTCCGGTTCTTTTGTTTCCGGGAAAATTATTTTAGAAATTAAAAGAGCTGCCGGCGCCGCCATAACGCTTGCGCCGAGAAGGTGAGTGGCAAAAAGCAATTGCGCTTCTTTGATTTCGAGTCCCATTGTTTCGGCAAAGGCAGTGCTCAAAATTTGAATGTACGCTGCCATTACTCCGCCGGCGATTGTTGCCATTCCGCCGGTCATCACGGTAAGCAATTCACTGTTTGTTAATCCTTTCAGATAAGGTTTAATCATTAACGGTGCTTCGGTCTGACCCACAAAAATATTTGCGGTTACCGAAAGGGATTCGGCACCGCTTGTTCCCATGATTTTAGACATTATCCAAGCCATTGCTTGCACAACTTTTTGCATGATTCCCAGATAATAAAGTACCGCCATTAAACTTGCAAAGAAAATTATTGTCGGCAGAACTTGAAAAGCGAAGAATACACCGAGCGAGCCATCGGTACCCGGACCTTTAGCAAGATCGCCGAAAACAAAGACCGCTCCTTCGGTTGTGAAATTTAAAACCAAAACAAAAAAACTGCTGACCCATCTGAAGAATTCTTTAGGCCAGCCGAGTGGGGAAAACCAACTTCCGAGTTGATCGCCTTTGATGATAAAGATTGCAAAAATTATTTGCAGCAGTAGCCCGCTGCCGACCAATCGCCAATCTATTTGTTTTTTATTGTTGGAAAACAGAAAGGCAATTCCCAAAATTAAAAGGACGCCAAAAATTCCGCGAATTAAAGCAATAAAATCCATCTGTGATCCTTATTTTATGGGATATAATGACATTTACGGCACCGCGCTTCGTAACTATCGGTTGCGCCGACCAAAACACGGTCTTCCGATTTGATGGTTCTCTGTGTTCTGTCCGCCGGATTCCCGCATACAACACAAATCGCCAAAGTTTTTGTAATGTACTCGGCAATTGCAAGGAGTTGCGGAATCGGCTCAAAAGGTTTACCGGCATAATCTTGATCCAATCCGGCAATAATTACGCGTTTGCCTTCATCTGCAAGTTTATTAACAACATCAACCAAATCGTTCGAAAAGAATTGGGCTTCATCAATTCCTATAACTTGCGCATCCTTGGCTAATTCTAAAATTTCGTTGGCTTCTTTAACTATTACCGACGGTAAAGATTGCTCGCTGTGTGAAACAATTTCGTCTTTGGAATAACGGTTATCGATTACCGGTTTGAATACTTTTACCTTTTGTTTCGCGATTTTGGCGCGGCGTAATCTTCTTATTAATTCTTCCGTTTTACCGCTGAACATACAACCGGCAATAACTTCAATCCAGCCGGTGTCTTTGGGTGTTGAGTGGGGTACGAATTGCATCATTTGCTTAAGTTCTCCTTTGAAAAAGAAAAGGGAATTAGTTCCTTCAATTTAAAAGTTTTAGTGTTCATTTGCGGGTCGACTAAAACAACATCCAAATCTTCGCCGCATAGTTCCAGCAAAACTTGTCTGCACGCTCCGCAAGGCGGCGTAAACGATTCCGAATCGCCTGCAACGGCAATAGCTTTGAATTCTTTTTCGCCTTGAAGAACAGCATTGAAAACAGCCGTTCTTTCAGCGCAGATTGTAAGACTGTAGGATGAATTTTCAATATTAGCGCCTTCGTAAACTTTACCGTCTTTGGTAAGCAACGCGGCGCCAACGTGAAAATCGGAGTAATTTGCATACGCTTTGGATTTTGCTTTAACCGCAATTTCCGCTAATTCCGAATATTGCATTAAATATCCTATCTAGTTAAAACATTGGTTCAAAAATACAAGCTACTATTCAGATTTCCAATTTTGTCCGTGAAAAAAACTGTTTATGAAATTAACCATTATTAATAAATCATAGATTACTTGCAAATATAATAATTCAAATAAAGAAAATTTATAATTTAGAATACGCATTTTATTATATGTCAAAATATAATCGGCTGATAACTTTATTAAAAAACCGTAGAGGAACAGCGGATTGAAATTAATAAAAAAGATTCCGAACAATAGAACAATGTTTATAACATGCCACAACAAAAGCAGAAGCTTGTGTATAAATAGGTAATGATGCGATGTTGAAGTATGCCTAGCCTTTTGGTGTAAATATTGTTTGAAGTTTTTTGGAGTAGATGAATAAACCGCAGCTTCGTTATCGGTCACACATCCAATTTTAAATTTATTTTTCACAGCTTCACGCAAAAGTAAATCGTCGTCACCGCTTAATGTATCGGTTGTATTTGCATAACCGCCGATTTTTTCAAAAGCAATTTTTTTGAATCCTAAATTTCTTGCGGCGGCAGAGTAGGGAAATCCCATACGGGCGAAAGAAAAAGTTAAAATGTGTGTCCAAAGATTTTCAAATCGTGCAAGCTTGTTCGTAAAATTATTTTCCGGGGAAAAAGGCGCTAGACCGAAAACAAAATCGAATCCTTCGTTGAATTTTACGTTTAGTTTTTCTATCCAATTTTTACTGGGGATACAATCGGCATCGGTAATCAAAATATAAGGATTGGTTGAGTTTTCAATTCCGGTTTGCAAAGCTCCGCGTTTACCCATGTATTTTTCATTGTTTGCACGAATCACACGAAAATTTGGATATCCGGTAGAAAGTTTCTTTGCTAATTCATAAGTATCGTCGCTTGAGTTATCATCAATCAGAATTACTTCAAAATAATTTTCCGGGTATGATTGATTGCTTAATGCTTCAATTAAGTTTCCGATATTGTTGCTTTCGTTCTTTGCGGCTACAACAATGCTTATTTTGTTTAATAATTTACCGGATTGAATTTTTTCTGGGATGAAGTAAACGGAAAACAAAATTATGAACAGTAAAAACAAAAAAATTAATACGGAGTACAAAATTATCATGCTACAAATCGGAATTGTTTTAGTTTATTCTTCTTCGATTATCCACTCTTCCGCAATTTCTTCGTCGATGTTAGCAATGAATCTGGAAGGTTTGGAGAGAGTGGTTCCGCTGTATCTGTCGAAAATATTCATCGGATAAGAAATAAATAAATTTTGTTTTGCCCTTGTAGATGCAACGTACATCAATCTTCGTTCTTCTTCAAGCGCGTCCAAACTTTGTGCGGATTGGCTCGAAGGGAAAAATCCTTCGATAGCGTGAATGATAAACACCGTATGCCATTCCAATCCTTTAGCGGAATGAATTGTTGACAAGGTTAAATATTCTTTTTCCGCATCTTCGGCTTCAATGTCTATAACGCTGTCTTGCGGCGGTTCAAGCGCCATATCGGTAAGAAGAACTTCGAGACTTTTATAATTATTTGCGATGTTTAAGAATATTTCCAAATCCTTTTTACGTTTGTTGAAATCGTCGTACTTGTTTCTGAATAACGGTTCGTAATATTTTAATACTTCATCGGCTTTTTCAACCGGTAAAGATTTTTCCGTATGAATTTTATTAAGCAACGAAAACAAATTGTAAATATTGTCTTTGTATTTATCGTTCAGTACGTAATCTGGATTTAATTTAATTCCGATTTTGGAAGATTCGATTTCATCTATAATATTTTGGGCGCGTTTGGGACCAATACCTTCGTGTAACAGTAATACTCTGAACCAACTTACAATATCGTTTGGATTGACCGCAATCCGTAGAAATGCAAGAACGTCTTTGATGTGTGCGGCTTCAATAAATTTCATGCCGCCAAATTTTTGGTACGGTATATTTGCTTTGTTCAATTCAATCTCAAGGTCGAAAGAAAAAAATGAAGACCGGAACAGTACTGCAATATCGTTTAGCGATACCCCTTCTTCGCGGAGTTCAAGAATTTTCTCAACGATAAATCTGCTTTGCATATTTTCGTTTTGTGCAGATACAATAGCCGGAAGTTCACCGCCTAATTTTTGTGTAAACAAATGTTTGGGGTATTTTTCCAGAGCGTCTTCAATTATTTTATTGGTAAAATCCAATATTGATTGAGTGCTTCTGTAATTTTCTTCAAGCTTAATTATTCGCACATCCGGAAACAGTTTGGGAAATTCCATTATGTTCTTAAAATTAGCGCCACGGAAAGAATAAATGGATTGGGAATCATCTCCTACAACCATAATATTGTTGTTATGTTGAACGAGACCTTGCACAATACCGGCTTGAAGTTTATTTGTGTCCTGGTATTCGTCTACCATAACAAAATTAATTGAGTTGAGAAGCGAACGGACAGACGGATGCCCTGAGAAAAGAAATTCTTTCAAGTAAATAAGTAAGTCGTCGTAATCCAGAAGACTGTTTTTGCGTTTGTATTCTTTATAAACTTTTTGAATATCAAGAAATTTATCGACGTACTGAAAGAAATGCGGATAATCTTCTTTAATTATATCTTCTATTGATTTACCCGTGTTTACGCTCAGACTTAAAACTTTAAATATCGTCTGTTTGTTCGGGAACCGTTGTTTCAATTTGGAAAGATTAAGTTGGGCACGGATAAGATTAATTATATCTTCACTGTCGCCTTGGTCTAAAATAGTAAAAGCGGAGTTTAATCCTACTGCTTTGGAATATTTTCTGAGAATCATATTTGCGTAAGAGTGAAAAGTACCGCCGGTAATTTTTGAACATCTGTTATCAAGTAGAACCGCGGCACGGTTCATCATTTCTCTGGCGGCTTTTCTGGTAAAAGTCAAAAGGACGATCGAGCGCGGTTCATAACCGAGTTCGATTAACCTAGCAACCCTGTAAACCAAAGTGCGGGTTTTACCAGTACCGGCTCCGGCTATTACCAAATATGCGCCATCAACCGAGCATACCGCTTCGTATTGAGCGGGATTAAGATGATTTTCGTAATTGATGGAGAAATCAACTTTCTCCGTAACGGTTTGTGTTTCGGGTAAACGGTTTACTCTTTTTAATTTAAACTTTTTAGCCATTTATCGTCGTAAAGCTTTTGGTTTACCGAATATCTCGGAAAATAAAATTATTTCCCGTAATGTTTCGGGATTTTTCATTTTTGAGATAAGTTTTTCTCTGTAATGTTCGGTCTTTTCATCGGCAAATTGCATATAAGCCGAACTGCTAAAATCCTTCTCTGCTTTATGTTCCAGTTCCTTTTCAAAAATTTCGGGATTAACGAATTCCGTTGTTTCTGTTACTTGAACTTTGTTTGATTCTTTTTCTTTAAAATCGTTTTCCGGGTTCCAAGTTTGCTCTTTATTCTCATCAACAGGCGGTGTATAAGTTTGTTTAGGCGTTTCGGTTTTATATCCTAAAATTTCTTCAAGAATATCTTTCGCCTTTTCTCTTCTTGCCGGCTTATCTTTCGCTTTATGAGTTTTTTTTGCATTCCTTTTTTTCTTATTCTCAAAATAGGAAGAGAGACCGCTTAAAATAAAAATTAAAATGAAAAATAATATTTCGCCAATGTTATCCATTCTTATCTTCCGAATCTTCTTTACCCGGTTTTGCTATTGATTGTCTCATATCCGTATCTGCCTGAATGTTTTTGATATTATAATAATCCATAACGCCCAAATTGCCGGAACGGAAAGCGTCGGCTATTGCTCTCGGAATTTCCGCTTCGGCTTCTACAACTCGTGCTCTCATTTTAGCAACTTCCGCTTTCATTTCTTGTTCCAGAGCAACCGCGGCTGCTCTTCTTTCTTCCGCTTTTGCCCGCGCAACTTTCAAATCGGCTTCCGCTTGGTCGGTTTGCAAAATAGCTCCGATGTTTGTTCCTACATCTACATCGGCAATATCTATCGATAATATTTCAAAAGCGGTACCGGAATCCAAGCCTTTTGAAAGAACAACTTTCGAGATTAAATCGGGATTTTCCAAAACATCTTTATGTGTTGCGCTTGAACCTATAGTTGAAACAATACCTTCGCCAACTCTGGCAAGAATTGTGGCTTCACCCGCTCCGCCTACAAGTCTTTCTATATTTGCTCTAACGGTAATACGGGCAACGGCTTTAAGCTGAATACCGTCTTTTGCTACTGCGGCTACCATTGGAGTTTGAATTACTTTGGGAATAACCGACATTTTAACAGCTTCAAGAACGTCGCGCCCCGCCAAATCTATTGCCGCCGCTTTTTCGAAAGTTAAATTAAGCTTTGCTTTACTTGCGGAGATTAAAGCATTTACAACTTTTACAACATTTCCCCCAGCCAAATAATGAGCTTCCAAAAGGGAAGTATCTAAATCCAATCCCGCTTTGGTTGCCGAAATTAAACTTCTTACTATAACAACCGGCGAGACTTTTCTGAGCCGCATACCGATTAAATCTTTGAAAATTCTAAGTTTAACTCCCGAAAAATAAGCCGTGATATATAAACCGATGGGAACGTAATAGAACAAAACGAACAATAGAACTACTACGGCAATTATGACAAATAACGAAAGTCCTGTGAAAGCTTCCATGATTACTCCTGATTTTTACAATTCTATTTTAATTATAAATTATGAATTAATTATTATAAAACAAAATTAACATTTCATTTGCCTAACAGATAAGTGGTTATCATTTTTTTTATATTTTGTACCGGAAATTAAATTAAATGATATTGAGAGGCGAAATTGGACAAATTTATTATTAACGGCAGAAAAGAACTTTCGGGAAAAGTTAAAATAAGCGGAGCTAAAAATTCTTGTTTGGCTTTAATGCCCGCAACTTTGCTTACCGAAGGGAAAAACATAATCAAAAACGCACCGGAAGTTAACGATACGTACACAATGATTAAGCTGATGCGAGAATTGGGAGCGGAAATTTCTTTTGAAAATTTTGTCCTGGATATTGATACTTCGCATATTCAAAGTCAAGTTGCACCGTACGAGCATGTGAAGAAAATGCGAGCTTCGGTTTACGTGTTGGGTCCGCTCTTGGCAAAATACGGATATGCTAAAGTTTCGATGCCCGGCGGTTGTGCTTGGGGACCGAGACCCATAAATTTGCATCTCGAAGCAATGGAAAAGCTCGGCGCCGAGATAGAGATTGAGGGCGGTTACATAATTGCGCGCGCTCCCAAATTGCACGGGGCAAATATCAATTTCGATATTTCATCGGTTGGAGCAACGGGAAACGCTTTAATGGCAGCCGTTTTGGCAAAAGGAACAACGAAAATTACGAATGCCGCTATTGAGCCGGAAATTGTTCATCTCGAAAACTATCTTGTTGAGATGGGCGCCAAGATAGACGGCATCGGAACGAATACGTTAATAATCGAAGGCGTGGATGAATTACAACCTGCTGAAATAGAAAATATTCCCGACAGAATTGAAGCCGGAACTTTGCTGATAGCCGGAGCAATTACGAAAAGCAAAATAAGCATCGAATATCCGTTCAGTAATCATATTGAAGCGGTAATCAGAAAACTTGAAAGCAGCGGAGTAAATTTGGACAAATCGAACGGGGAGATTACTATCGATGCAAGAAGTACGGAGATAGAAGCTACGGATGTTACTACATCGGTTTATCCGGGATTTCCAACCGATATGCAAGCTCAATGGACGGCTTATATGACGCTTGCAAACGGAACTTCCACAATTACCGATAACATTTATATCGACCGGTTTAAACACGTGCCGGAGCTTAACAGATTGGGAGCTGATATCGAAGTGAGAAATAACAGTGCAATAGTGAGAGGCGTTAAAAAACTTACCGGAGCTAAGGTTATGTCAACCGATTTGCGGGCAAGCGCAAGTTTGGTCTTGGCGGGATTGGCAGCGGAAGGTACAACGGAAATTTTGAGGATTTATCATCTCGATCGAGGCTACCAAAGAATCGAAGAAAAATTGCAAAGTTTGGGCGCAGATATTCAACGGGTACCGACTGAGGAATTTTAATGAAAAATTTCGCTTTCAGATTCGAAATTTTCACAACGGTTGTTTTTATTTTGCTCACTGCGTTAAGCGTATTTTTTGCTTTCTTCGTTCCGCTTACAAACGTACTTCATTATGAATTCTCAACCGTTTCGGCAATATTCGGTTCGTTTCTGGGTGGAATTCTTTTTATCCGCTTGGCTAAACTCTCTGCGCGGGGAAATTTCAGAGATATAATACGGCAAAATATAATTTTACTTTCTCTTTTTATTTTGATTCCATTCCTTATTTCGTTGATGTCTGTGTTCGTGTTGAGAATTTGTCCGCTTTCCGGGGGAATATATTTTTATCCCGTCATTACTTTAGTTTCAATTATTTATGGAATCGCTCTTGCATATTTTGCTTTTGCTCTGAGTGATAAATATTCATATTTGTTGTTTATTCTTTTCTATTTGATGGCGCTTTCCGGGTGGTTTGTGGAAATTTATTCCCGTCCACAGATTTATTTCTATAATTCGATTATCGGTTTTTATCCGGGAACAATGTACGATGAAGATATTACCGTAACGGTGCAATTGGTAAAATACAGAATTTGGATTTTACTGTTTTCCGGTTTATTGATTGGCATTGCCGAATTTTCGATTAAAAGAAACGTTTGGGCAAAGTTATCTTTAAGTTTTACTGTTTTGATTGTGGTAATTGGTTTTTACTTTGCAAAACCGTATCTCGGTTTCGGAACAAATTATGACGTAATGGGAAATGAACTCAACGTAACTGCCGAGACGCCGAATTTTATCATTCATTTTCCAGAAACACTGGATAGAAACGATATAAAACGAATTTCTTTTATGCACGAATTTTATTTTGCCGAATTAAAAAAAGAAATAATTCCGGTAAACAACTATAAAATCGAATCATTTGTTTTTGATAGCCCGGAGCAAAAGAGGAAGTTATTCGGAGCAAGCAATGCGGACGTGGCAAAACCGTGGAATAAGCAAATTTTCATAAATTATACGGACGTAAATAACGTATTAAAACACGAACTTGCGCATGTTTTCTCGGCGGAATACGGATTTTCACCGTTAAAACTTTCCGGTAAATTCAATCCCGCAATGCTCGAAGGTTTTGCATCGGCGTTCGAAAACGATTACGACGGTTATGAAATTCATACTTTGGCTGCTCTGGCATTCAAAAACGGATACAAAATTGAAATAAGTTCGTTATTTAACGGCTTTAAGTTTTATCTCCAAACTTCTTCTATCTCATATATTTATGCCGGTTCATTTATAAAATACTTGAAGGATATATTTGGCGTTGAGAAAATCAAGGAATTATACGGCACAACGGACTTTGAAAAAGTGTTCAATAGACCGTTGGAAGAGCTTGAAAAAAATTATTTTGAGTTTTTGAAAACAATCGAAGTACCGGACAACAAAAACATTGCGAATTATTATTTCGGGAGAAAATCATTATTTAAGAAACATTGTGTTAGATTTACCGCTAATAAATTGAAAAATGCGTGGCATTTGTATAAAACCGGAGCATATTTTAAAGCGGAGCAAGAGTTCGAAGATGTATTCAAGAAATCATTGAGCGCATCTGCATTGATTGGTTGGGCAAACAGTTTAATGAAACGGGGCGAATATAATTTGTCTGTGAATGTTTTAGCTGAAAATATGAAAAATTTTGTCAACAGCGCATCTTATTTTGCTCTGGAGTTGAAATTAGCTGATTCTTACGTACTTTCTGGAAAGGTAATGCAATCCGATTCACTTTACAAGGTTTTATACGAACAAAATCCGAAATTGAATTATAAAGCTCTCGCCGACATGAGAAAACGTTTGCTTAAGTTAGATGTTAGAAAATTAAAAACATATCTTAATGCATCCGAAGCTGACAAATACGATATTCTGACTTCGATTTACGCAAAGAAAAGATTTAATTCTTTTATCCCGACCATGATTTCGCTGGCGGAAATTCTGAATAAAAATTATAATATGTTTATCTCGAATATTAAAAGATTAAAAATGAATGCTAAATTTGGTGACCTTTTCCCGTATGCAATGTTAAAATTGGGTGAATATGCTTTTAACAACAACGATTTTGATTATGCATTAATAGAATTGCGGAACGCTAAAAATAGTAACGGACTGAAATTTTTCAGAAATTCAATAAGCGAAAAGATTAAAGCAATAAAATGGATTAAACAGAACCGCGACTTTTTGGAAAACGGGATTAAAATCAAATACCGGTGAAAATATGAATTTTGAAAAACAGATAAACGAAAAAGAATATTTTAAAACGATTGCCCAAACTGCTTCCGAGTTAAACGTAAAAGCTTACATCGTTGGTGGTTATGTTAGGGATTTAATCTTGCAAAGGGAAAACTCGGAAATCGACTTTATGGTTCTGGGAGACGTAATGAAATTCGTAACCGAAATTGCCAAAAGGTTGAACGTAAAAAATGTGGCGGTTTTTAAAAGATTTGGTACGGCGCACTTCAAATATCGCAATTTGGATTTCGAATTCGTAAGAGCACGGAAAGAATCGTACAGCAAAGACAGCAGAAATCCCGATGTTATTCCCGGTACTTTCGAAGATGATATCAAAAGGCGTGATTTTACGATTAACACTCTCGCAATTTCCCTAAACACGGAAGATTACGGCGAAGTAATCGATATATTCAACGGTTTGGAGGATATTAAGAATAAACTAATCCGCACTCCGCTCGATCCATTCAAAACATTCGACGACGATCCGCTGAGAATAATGCGTGCATTCAGATTTGCTTCCCAACTTGAATTTTCCGTCCATCCGGAAATAATGAAAGCCGCAGAAAAAATGAGGGAAAGATTAAAAATTGTATCTCAAGAAAGAATTACGGATGAATTTCTTAAAATCCTTAAATCACCCAAACCTTCAATCGGATTAAAATTACTTTATGAAAGTAAAGTAATGGAAATTGTTTTCCCGGAAATTGCCAACTTGGGTGGTGTTGAGCAAAAAAAAGAATATCACCACAAAGATGTATTTTTGCACACAGTTCAGGTTGTTGATAATATTGCCAAAGTTTCGGATGATGTTTGGCTGCGTTTTGCGGCTTTGGTACACGACATTGCCAAACCGGCAACCAAGAAATTTATTGAGGGAACGGGCTGGACTTTTCACGGGCACGAAGAATTGGGCGCAAGGATGATGAAAAAAATCTTTTACAGAATGAAATTACCGCTTTCGAAATTAAGTTACGTGGAAAAACTTGTCAGACTTCATTTACGACCGATTGCATTGGTATCGGACGAAGTGACCGATTCGGCAATCAGAAGATTAATTGTTGCCGCGGGTGATGATTTGGATGATTTGATTACCCTTTGCCGGGCTGATATTACAAGTAAAAATCCCGAAAAAGTTAATCGCTATTTGGCGAATTACGATAAAGTAATGCAAAAAGTAAAAGAGGTGGAAGAAAAAGACCGTCTGCGCGCTTTTCAATCACCGGTGAAAGGTGATGTGATTATGAAAGTCTGCAATTTGAAACCTTCTAAAAAAGTTGGTGAAATAAAAAAAGCGATAGAAGAAGCGATTTTGGAAGGAAAAATCGGAAACAATTACGAAGAAGCGTATCAATATTTATTAGAAATTAAAGATAAATTCCTCAAGAGCGAAGAGGGAAAATAATCTATAGTCAATATCCGGGAACTTCAATTTTTGCTTAAGAAAAAAGCCGCTCCGTAATAAAACAGAGCGGCTGTAATATCTAAATTCATTCCTCCCGGTGCCGTTTTACTTCAGCAATGTAGACGGATCGAGATGAGGAGCTTCAATATCCTTGAAATATTGCACCGTACCGACTTTCAGTTCGTATGTAGAATCGTCGTCGCAAACAATAATACCTTTCGGATGAAGCTGCAATGCGCTGACCGTCCACATGTGGTTTACTCCTTCTTCAACAACTTTTTGAAGAGCGCGGGCTTTGGAATGACCCGAAATAATTATCATTACTTCGTCGGCATCCATTACGGTTTTTACTCCTACGGTCAAAGCGGTTTTAGGCACTTTGTTAATGTCGCCGTCGAAAAATCTCGAGTTTGCGATTATCGTATCCATTGTTAAAGTTTTAACTCTTGTGCGTGAACCGAGAGAAGAACCGGGTTCGTTGAAAGCAATGTGACCGTCCGGTCCTATTCCGCCGACGAATAAATTTATTCCGCCGTATTTGGCTATTTTCTTTTCATAGTTTTCGCATTCTTTGTGCAAATCTTTTGCGTTTCCGTTTAATATGTTAACGTTCTTTTTTTGTATATCGATATGATTAAAAAAGTTATGCCACATGAAATAATGATAACTTTGCGGATGATCTTCGGGAATGCCAACATATTCATCCATGTTGAAAGTTACCACGTTCTTAAAAGATACGACTTTTTGTTTGTTTAATTTAATCAGTTCTTTATACATACCGAGCGGGGAAGAGCCTGTCGGCAATCCCAATACAAAAGGTTTTTTTGCCGTGGGTTTAAATTGACGTATGCGTTTGGCCACATGGTTTGCAGCCCATTTTGAAACCAGATCGTAATTCGGTTGGATGATTAATCTCATTGTTACCTCCTAAAGTTTATACTTCTTCCGGAAATTTGCGAATAGCCCGTTCGTCTTTTGTTAATTCGAAAACGGTCTTGAATATTTTTTCGTCCGCTTCCGTAAATTCAACATCGCGGCGGGCCATAACGCGTTTAGCTACTTCCATACATTTATCAAGTTTGTAAGTTGTCATCGATTCGCTTCCGCCCCAAGAGAAAGAGGGAATGTATTTGGGAGGGAAGTCCGCTCCGTAAACATTGCAACCTACTCCCACAACGGTACCGGTATTAAACATCGTGTTGATGCCGGATTTGGAATGATCGCCCATTGTTAAACCGACAAACATACTGCCGCTGTCCACGGGTTTATCGTTGATGAATACTTTTACGTTTCCGTAATTGTTTTTCAAATCGCTGTTGTTTGTATCGGCGCCAAGATTAACCCAACTGCCGAGGTAAGCATGACCCAAAAATCCGTCATGTTGTTTGTTGGAGTATGAATGTATTATCGATTCTTCAACTTCGCCGCCTACTTTACAAACAGGACCGATACTCGTGTTCTCGTAAATTTTGGCTCCCACTTTTATTTTCGAGCCGTCTCCGATATAGCAAGGTCCTTCAATCACGGAATTGGGAAATACGGTTACGTTTTTACCTATGAATATCGGACCGCCTTCGGCATCCAAAACAACGCCGGGTTTTATTTTGCTTCCTTCGCCGATGTAAATATTGTCTTTCTCTACGATATTAACCCCGTCGTAGATTTTACCTTGGATTTTGTTATCGATGTTTGACGTAAGTAAATTATAATCTTTAACAATTTCGGAACCGTTCGCATGAACCAAGTGCCAAGGGTATTCAACAACGTTGACATCGAGTTCTTTTTTTGTAACGTTAAGAGAATTGAAAAATTCTTCCAAGTCCGTCAAATGATTTTTTGCGTTTTCCAAGTTGGAAGAATTCAATTTAATAGCAACAAGTTCACCACCGGAATAATAAGCAGTTTCCGTTTCGTCGAAAACCAAGTTATTGCTTAAACCGGAATCGGCAATTGTTCTTCCGTTAATGAATATCATTTCTTCAACATTATCCGGAATCCGGTTTACTTCGTTATCGGGGAAATTTTGTTTTACGCTGTCAATTAAATAATCCCGTGTGTGTAAAATGATATTTCTGCCTGGAAAATATTTTTCGATTTTTTCTTTTAAAGTCAGAATCCCGCAACGCAAATCGTAAACGGGCCGGGTGTAAGTCAATGGGTGAAGGTTTTGGACTTTCTTGTCTTCGAAAATGAAAATTGGTGTGGACATTTTTTACTCCGTAATTAGATTGGTAAAGAAGTAAATAATATTCGTAAATATAAGAAAAATCGGAGATAACTTTAATTTTGCTTTGTTTTATGATAATTTAAATTGGAATTGAACATTAACTAATCCGTAACCGGCAAACAGTAAGACAGACTGATATTTTGGTTTGTTATTTGGAATTGGTCAATCGTCATTGGTCATTTGTCACTTGTTACTGGTCATTTGTCATTTGGAATTTTTTTGTCTGTCATCCCGAACTTGTTTCGGGATCTAAAAAGAACCCGTTGCCACAATTAGATGCTGAAATAAATTCAGCATGACAGTTAATAAAACCTGTCATTCCGAACTTGATTCGGAATCTAAAAGGAAACTCTCCATTTCAACCCGCAAACGCTGTTATTCAAGTCTTCCCAAAAGATAAATTTAACTATTGATTAAGTAGATGCTGAAACAATTCGCCTGCGGCGAACAGCATGACAAAGAGAAAAATTATTATTCGGAATCTAAAAGGAACTCTATATTCAAACCAACAAACGCCATTAGGCGTGAAACATTTATAGAACAATGATTCTAACACAAAACCAAAACTCCATCGGAGTGAAACGGTTTGTTCATTTCTTTTGTCTTGATACAAAAGAAACGAACCAAAGAAAAAATCAAGGCTGAAAACAATTTGCTAAAATTCTTAGCTTCGTAGCTAAAAATAATGAACTCGTCCCGCTATATCTGTCGATATACCGTGACTCAAACAGCATTATTTTTTTAACGCTACTCCGCACGAATTTTTTAACGCAAATTGTTTTAGGCCGTTATTGGTTCTAAAACTCGCACAATTGAGTCGATTTATTGGAATGTGGGATTTGTTATTTGGGATTTTTAGTCTGTCATCCCGTCCACACAAGAACTTGTCATCCCGAACTGGTTTCGGGATCTAAAAGGAACTCTCTATTCAAACCAACAAACGCCGTTAGGCGTGAAACATTTATAGAACAATCATTCTAACACAAAACCCAAACTCCGTAGGAGTGGCACAAAATCATAACACAAATTTAAGATGTCACCCCTACGGGGTTTTTATGTTAAGGGGTTCATGATTATTATAAATATTTCACCCCGATGGGGTTCGGTCGGGTTTTTAATGATGGAAAATTGCCACGAATTCACGAATGAAAAATAATTTTCGGGATGCAAGGTTTGCGTCCCCTACGTCTCACGTCTTACGTCTCACGCTTCACGTTTGGTCATTGTTATGTTAAAAATCGAGTAACGCGCAAGCAGAGTTGTCTGGCTGCAATATTTGAGTTAGTTCACCACAAAAAATACTCCCATTGCAATTATATAAGTTCTTTCAAATAAAATTATTTCATACTGTTATAAACAGTCTTCCTC
>Ga0256832_1000073_pt1 | contig 58012 bp, 56 predicted proteins | sample 134614metaG_FD_190534 | JGI IMG/M metagenome (GOLD analysis project Ga0256832, IMG submission 190534) | Hydrothermal vent microbial communities from Lau Basin, Pacific Ocean - 134-614 | ecosystem: Environmental > Aquatic > Marine > Hydrothermal vents | place: Pacific Ocean: Lau Basin | collected...
CCACGCCGACGCGGTGGTCACGCTGACCAACACCCCGGACGGCGAGGCACGCATCCGCGAGCTGTACGGCGAGCGGGTGTTGATCGTGCCCTACGTGATGCCCGGCTTCGTGCTGGCCAAGACGGTGCGCGAGCTGAGCCGCGACGTGGACTGGTCGCAATTGGAAGGCATGGTGCTGATGCACCACGGCGTGTTCAGCTTCGCCGACGAGGCCCGCGCCAGCTATGAGCGCATGATCGAGTTGGTGAGCCTGGCGGAAGACGCCCTGGCGCAGGCCGGGGCGAGCATCGCCAGCGCCACTCCGCCGCCGGTGGATGCCGCCGCGCTGCGCCAACTGGCGGAGACCCGCCGCGCAGTGGCGCAGGCCCGGGGTACGGGCTGCGTGGTGCGCTGGGATCGTTCCTCCGAGGCGGTGGGCTTTGCCGGTCTGGCCAATGTGGCCGACATCGCCAGCCGCGGTCCGCTGACCCCGGACCACGTGATCCGCACCAAGCGTGTGCCGCTAATCCTCGACGGCGACGCCGAGGCGGCGGTGAAACGCTACGGCGAGGACTACCGCGCCTATTTCGAGCGCAATGCTTCGCTCAGAAACACAGACAACCTCACCTGCCTCGACCCCGCCCCCCGCTGGGCGGTGTGGCCGGGGCGGGGCGTGCTGGCCTTTGGCGCCAATGCCAAGGAGGCGGGCATCATCGGCGACATCAGCGCCCACACCCTGCGCGCTATCCAGCGCGCCGAGTGCCTGGGCGGTTGGAGGGCCCTGCCGGAAAAAGACATCTTCGACGTGGAGTACTGGGACCTGGAACAGGCCAAGCTGCGCAAGGCCGGCAGCCCCGCCATGCTGGCGGGCAAGATTGCCCTGGTGACAGGGGCGGCCAGTGGCATTGGTCATGCGTGTGCCGAGGTCCTGCGTAACCATGGTGCCGCGGTGCTGGCCCTGGACATCGATCCGGCGGTGACAGAGCGGTTCAATGCGCCGGATTGCGCGGGCCGGGTCTGCGATGTCACCGACCGTGCAGCGATACGGGCGGCGGTGGCGGACTGCGTGGCCCGCTTCGGCGGGCTGGACATCCTCATCAGCAATGCCGGCACCTTCCCCTCCAACAGCCGCATCGAGGACATGGACCCCGAGGTGTGGGCGCGCAGCCTGCAGGTAAACCTCAGCAGCCACGAACAGTTGTTGCAGGCCTGCATCCCCTACCTGGAACGCGGCCTCGATCCGGCCGTTGTCTTCATGGCCTCGAAGAATGTTCCCGCGCCGGGGCCGGGGGCGTCCGCGTATTCCGTGGCCAAGGCCGGTGTCACCCAGCTGGCACGGGTGGCGGCGCTGGAGCTGGCCCCGCAGGGGGTGCGGGTCAACGTGCTGCACCCGGACGCGGTGTTCGACACCGGCATCTGGACCAAGGAGGTGCTGGAAAACCGCGCCCGCCACTACGGCATGACGGTGCAGGAGTACAAGACCAAGAACCTGCTCAAGGTGGAAATTCGTTCCAAAGACGTGGCCGAACTGGCCTGTGCCCTGGCAGGCCCGCTGTTCGCCAAGACCACCGGGGCGCAGATTCCCATCGACGGGGGCAATGAACGGGTGATTTGAGGGGTGCAGGGGTTATCTGCGAGCGGCAATGAGTAAGCTCAGTATTTTTGCGGGTTATTCGGGGTAAATATATCGAAATCTTGTCCGAATATACCTGTAGGAAAATGACTACATGGCATAGAATCAGGTCAGGTTTTCAGATCGATTCCAGTTTTATTCCTACAGGAGGTAACAGGTCGTGGGTATCGAGTATTCCGAGAGCATAGAAGAAGCCACGCAGATTGCGCGGGCCGCCCTGCCCCTGGCCAGTCAGCTGGCGGTACCGGCCAATCCGGTGAATTACGCCGTGTTTTACGAATATGTGGCCGGCCAGAATCCGCAATTGACCGCGGCCCTGGATCAATTGCGGGAGACGGTGAAGGATCTGAGCAATGCCGAGCTGCGGGCGTTGTATCACAATTTTGTCAGCGAAACCGATGAAGAAAGCCTTAAGGAGGTCCGCAGGGCGCTTTCCACCATTATTGACTCCACCCGGGGATCCCTGGAAAAGGTGGGCAATGAATCTCAAATCTATCAGGAAAACCTGGGTGTCGCGGCGAAACAGTTGGGTGGAGCTGGGGGTGGCGATGTAGTGGATGTGGTTACCCAGCTGATTGATGAAACCGTGCGCATGCAAAAGGCCAGTCGCGAATTGCAGGAGGAGCTGGCGCAGACCAATCAGGATCTTTCCAAGCTGCGCAGCGAATTCAAGCGGGTGCGCGAGGAATCTCTGGTGGATCCCCTGACCGGTGTACAGAACCGCCGCGCTTTTGATGCCTCCCTGGAAACGGCTTTCAATCAGGCCCAGCAATCCAGTGAACCCTTGTGTCTGCTGATGGTGGACATTGACCATTTCAAAAAAGTGAATGACACCTACGGGCATGTGGTGGGTGATGCTGTGCTCAAGCTGGTGGCCAGGGCCATCAATGATACGGTGCGCGGCGGCGATGTGCTGGCCCGTTATGGCGGCGAGGAATTCATTTTGCTATTGCCGGACACTCCCCTGGAAGGGGCCGAGAGGGTGGCGGACAACATTTGCAATGTTGTGCGCAATCAGATCATGGATCGCAGCCATGTGGGCAAGGATATCGGCCGGGTTACCGTGTCTGTGGGAGTGGCCTTGTTCTGCCAAAAGGAATCGGCGGAGGCGTTTGTGGCGCGGGCGGACACGGCCCTGTATCGGGCGAAACAAAGCGGCCGGAACCGGGTGTGCACGGACGAAGTCCGGTAGCCGTGCCCTCGCCTCAGAGTGAACGAAAGACCATCCGCAACCAGTCGGCCTTGCGCAAGCGTGGCCGGGAAAACAGGTTATCTTGTTGGCGTTCCAGCAATTCCAGCACGCGCAGGCCGCCGTTGATCATCAGCCGCAACTGAAAACCGAAGCGCCCGCCCACGGCGCGCCCCAGGGGTTGGCCGAACAGCATCTTTTCCCTAGCGTAGTCTATTTGTTGTTGGATGAGCCGGGCAAAGGCGGCGTCGCTGCGTTTATCGCGGATGTGCGCTGCGCTGACGCCAAAGCGCTGCATGTCGGCCTGGGGCAGGTAGATGCGCTTGTTTTCCACGAAGTCCTGTTCGATGTCCTGCAGGAAGTTGATCAATTGCAGGGCGCTGCAGATGGCATCGGCTCGTTGCAGGTTCTCCTCGCTGGCGGCGGCCATCAAATGCAGCAAGAGCCGGCCCACGGGGTTGGCGGAACGGCGGCAGTAGTCCCACACCTCGTCGATATGGGCATAACGCGTCTTGGTTACATCCTGACGGAAGGCGCTGATCAGATCATGAAACAGTTGCAGGGGCAGACTGTGTTGATGGATGACATCGGCCAGGGCGATGAAAATGGGATGGTCGATGGTTTCCCCCCGGGCAATGGCCTCCAGGTAATCATCGTATTGCTGGAGTTTTGTGAGCCGGGTCTCGGCATCGTCATCGCCTTCGTCGGCAACATCATCGGCCGTGCGGGCAAAGGCGTAGATCACGCTGATGGGCTGGCGTAGCCACTTGGGCAGAATGAACGAGGCCACGGGAAAATTTTCATAATGGCTGCGCACCATTTGCCGGCAATGGGCGTAGGCATCCGTGAGTGCCTGCTCAGTGATGCGTGGTTGATGGCCTTGCTGGGGCGGGTGGACTGCCATTATGATGTGATATTCATTTCAAACATAACGGAAGCCGACAATGGCCATGCTTGGCATGAAAAAATATCTTATTGGCGCCGTGGTGGGACTGCTGGTGGGCCTGTGGTTCGGCGTCAACATCGGTAACGACCGGCCGCTGTGGTCCAATCCTTTTGCCGAACCCAGCCTCTCCCAAAAGGCCAAGGGGGTGGCGAAGGATGTGTGGAAAGACGCGAAAAAGGCGGCGCGGGACAGCCTGAAGGATTGAGGGCATTGGCGGTCAGTGCTTGGCATCGTCGTTCGGGGTTTCTGTAGCAAGACCGGGGACACTATCCGTTTCCTGGTTGAATACCTCGATGTCTCTTGCCGCGGTCTCGATTTGCTCAATGGGATCTACGGCCTTTTTACTGGAAATCCCCATTTCGCTGAACTTGCGCGCACCGGGCTCCACCCGGGTGTTAAAGGACGATGCCGCCTTGTTGTAGTGTTGCACGCTGCTGTTGAGATTCCTGCCCAGTTTGCCCAGGTGTTCGGCGAAGGTAGCCAGCCGGCCATAAAGCTCTTCTCCCACTTCGCGGATGTGCTCGGCGTTTTCCGTCAGGGATTCCTGGCGCCAGCCATAGGCCACGGCGCGCAGCAGGGCGACGAAACTGGTGGGGGTGGCGAGGATGACCTTTTGCTGCATGGCGTCTTCTAACAACGAATAGTCGTTGTCCAGGGCCGCGCTGAGAAACTGGTCGCCGGGGATGAACAGCACCACGAAATCCGGTGCGTTCTTGAACTGGTTCCAGTAGCCTTTGGTGGCCAGCTCCTGCACCCGCTTGCGCACGTTCTTGGTATGCCGCGCAAGATGGGTCTCGCGTTCCTGCTCGTCCGTGGCCTCCACCGCGGAGAGGTAGGCGTCCAGCGGGGTCTTTACATCCACCACGATCTCGCGGCCGCCGGGCATGCGCACGATCATGTCCGGACGCAGGGCGCCGTCTGCGGTCTGGGTGTGTTCCTGCTCGAAGAAATCGCAGTGTTCCACCATGCCCGCCAGTTCGGCGAGGCGCTTGAGAGTCATCTCACCCCATTGGCCGCGCACCTCGGGGCGGCTCAGGGCCTTCACCAGGTTGCGGGTTTCGCCCTGCAGGGCCTGCTGGGTCTGCGCCATGGTCTCCAGGTGCTGGGTGAGGGCGCCGTAGGCCTGTTTGCGTTCGTGCTCCATGCTACGGATTTGCTTTTCGGTCTTTTCCAGCGCCTCCTTGATGGGCTTCACCAGATTTTCGATGGCCTGTTCCTTCTGGCTGAGTTCCCCCTGGGCCCGGGCCTGGAATTGCTTGAGGTTTTCCTGCGCCAGCTTGAGGAATTCCTCGTTGTTGTGTTTCAACGCCTGGCGGGAAAGATGACTGAAGGCCTCGGTGAGCTGACTGCGGGCCTGTTCCTGGGCATTTTCCAGCGCCGCAAGCTTCTCGGCCTGGGCGCGGCGCTCCATGTCCAGGGTGGTGTTGAGGGTGCTGTTTTGCTCGGTGAGGGAGGCGATGCGCTTGTGCAGGCGCAGGTACACGAGGCCGGCCCCGGCGAGAGCGGCGAGCAGGGCGATGAGTATGGCCGAGAAGAGAGAGATATTCTGGATCATGGCGGGGCGATTCTATCATCGCTGGGGTGCGCGCGGGGGTTAAGTGTCAATACTGCTTGGCGAGGGTAGGAGCGGTACAGGCGCTGGATTTTGTGCCTCTGGGGAGGAAATCCCCCCTGCCAATTGGTGATATGGCTTTTTTGTTATTATTTTATGTATAATGAGAATTATTCTCATTAATACTTCTTCAAGTGATCTGCCATGACCTACACGAAACCCTTTTCTTTATACCTTGCTTCCCTGATGCTTATCCTCGGCCTCATGGCTGTGGTGACGGCCCCGGTTCGGGCTGCCGACGAAGCTGCCGTCAATACTACTGGCAATGCTGAGGCGGCGTTGCATGTGCTGGCTTACCTCAGTGTGGATTATCCCGCCACCGTGCGTGAGGGCAAGATTATCAATGCGGCGGAATATGCCGAACAGCAGGAATTTGCCACACGGCTGGTAGCGTTGATGGAGGCGCTCCCTCCCGGGCCGCAGAACGCACGTTTCCAGCAACAGGCGCGGCAGCTGCTGGGTCTGATCAATGCCCGCGCCGAAGGCGACAAGATCAAGGCGATCAGCTCCACTCTGAGCAATGACTTGATCGTCACCTTTCGCGTGGCCACGGCTCCGCGGCGTTTACCGGATATACAATCGGCGGCAGTCATTTTCCAGGCCCAGTGCAGTGGTTGCCATGGCGCCGAAGGTTATGGCGACGGCCCCGATGCCGTGGGCCTGGATCCCGCCCCTGCCAACTTCCACGACCGCGAGCGTCAGGATCAACTCAGCCTGTACGGCCTATACAATACCATTACCCAGGGTGTGGAAGGCACGGCCATGCGTGGCTTTGTGGGCGAATTGGATAATGAGCAACGCTGGGCGCTGGCCTTTTATGTAGGGCGCATGGCCTTTCCTCCCGAAATGGTGCAGCAGGGTGAACAGCGCTGGAGTGAGAAACCACTGGTGGATTTGAGTGGCCTGCAAACCCTCACCGCACTCTCCATGGCGGATGCCAGGGCCCGCTGGGGAGAAGACGGTCCACCGGTGATGGCCTATTTGCGTAACCACCCTGAATTGCTGCTGCCCAAGGCCTCGGCGAATCTGACCTTGGCGCGCCAACGCCTGGACGACAGTCTCAAGGCCTATACCGCTGGCGACAGAGAACGGGCGCAGTCCGCCGCCGTGGCAGCCTATCTGGAGGGCTTCGAGCCCCTGGAGAACGGTCTGCGGACTCGGGATCCGCAACTGGTGGGCAAGATCGAACTTGCCATGGCCAGTTATCGCCAGGCCCTGCGCAAGGGCGCTGGGGTCGAGACGGTACGCACCCGCCAGCAGGAGATCCTTGGTTTGCTGGATGAGGCAGAGAGCCGCCTGCAAGATGAACGCCTGTCCTCAGATGCGGCGTTTTTCAGCGCTTTGATTATCCTTCTGCGCGAAGGCCTGGAGGCGATTCTGATCCTCGCTGCGGTGGGCGCCGTGCTGATCAAGGCCGGACGCCGCGACGCCCTGCGCTACCTGCACGCGGGGTGGATCAGCGCCCTGCTGCTGGGCGGGGTGACCTGGGTGCTGGCCAATTTCGTCATCGGCATCAGCGGCGCGGGACGGGAGATTACCGAGGGGGTGACGGCCCTGTTGGCATCGGCGGTGCTGCTGTATGTCGGGTTCTGGCTGCACGGCAAGACCCAGGGCCAGCGCTGGCAACAGTTCGTCAAACAGCGCATTCAAACCGCCCTCCATGGCGGTGCCTTGTGGGTGCTGGCACTGGTGTCATTTCTCGCGGTGTACCGGGAGGTATTCGAAACCGTGCTGTTCTACCAGGCCCTGTGGCTGCAGAGTACCGAGGAGGCCGGCAGCGCCCTGTTGGGCGGCATCGCCACGGCGGCGGGTGTGCTGGTGCTGCTGGCGTGGATTATCCTGCGTTCCAGCCTGCGCCTGCCGCTGAAACTGTTCTTCAACGTCAACGCCACTATTATGCTGGTGCTGGCCGTGGCCTTTGCTGGTCATGGCGTGAATAGTTTGCAGGAGGCCGGTTATCTGCCCGTGGATCCGGTAAATTTCATTCATGTGGCCTTGCTCGGGATTTATCCCAATCTGGAGACCCTGCTGACCCAGGGTGTGCTGTTGCTGATCATCGGGGCTATCATCTGGTTTGAGCACCGGCGTCAGCCGCCGGCGCGGGCCTGATACAGATACCGGCGAAGATCTAGCGGCCGGCCAGCCAGGTAATGATGGCCTGCGGTGTGTCCAGCAGGGCGTCGGCCTGCCATTGCCCGGGCTGGTCCTGCTCACCGATGTAGCCGAACAGGGCCACCAGGGTCTGCATGCCCGCGCGCCGGCCGGCTTCGATATCCCGTTGGGCATCCCCCACGTAGACGCACTCTCGCACCTCACTGCCCGCCAGCCGGCAGCCGTGGAGAATGGGCTGGGGATGGGGTTTGCGGTTTTCGCAGCTGTCGCCGCTGACGATGCAGGCGGCGCGCGAGGTGAGGCCCAGGGCATCCAGCAGCGGTTCGGTGAGCCAGCCCGGCTTGTTGGTGATCACCCCCCAGTTCATGCCGTTTTCTTCGATGTGCGCCAGCAGCTCGTCCATGCCCGGGAACAGGCGGGTCTCACGGGCGATATTCTCACGGTAGATTTCCAGCAGGCGCTGGCGCAGCGGGGCGAAGTCCGGATGCTCGGGTTCCAGGCCGAAACCCAGCCGGGTCAGGGCGATGCCCCCGTGGGAGACCACGGGGCGGATGGCCTCGAAGGGCAGGGGTGCGCGGCCGTTTTCGATCAGCACCTGATTCAGCGCGAAGGCCAGGTCAGGCGCGGTATCGGCCAGGGTGCCATCGAGATCGAAGAGCACGGTTTTGAGGGTGGGGGATGGCAAGGCTCAGAATTTCATTTTGGTTTTCGACAGTTATGAATCGTCTCAAAATAATCGCAACAGGGTTATTTCCCCGTGTGGGAGCGCCTTTCCAGCCAGGCGCGAATCGCGTCTGGAAATCGTAGGGTGGGCACGTGTCTTGTACCCACGCCTGAGCTGAATGCTCCGCGTGGGCATGAAAAACATGCCCACCCTACGACTCTGCGTTTATAACACCCAATTTACACATTACTACGCGTGCAATGCGCCAGATAATTCACATCCAAATCACGGCCTAACGCGTAGTGCTGGTTCAGCGGGTTGTAGGTCATGCCGGTAAGGTCGCGCAGTTTCAGTCCGGCGTGACGCGCCCAGGCCTCCAGTTCCGAGGGACGGATGAACTTGGCGTAGTCGTGGGTGCCCTTGGGCAGCAGGCGCAGCAGGTATTCGGCGCCGATGATGGCGAACAAGTAGGACTTGGGATTGCGGTTGATGGTGGAGAAGAACACCGCGCCGTCGGGTTTCACCAGTTGCGCGCAGGCGGCGATCACCGAGGCGGGATCGGGTACGTGTTCGAGCATCTCCATGCAGGCGACCACGTCGAACTCTTGCGGGTGTTGCTCGGCCATGTGCTCGGCGGTGACCTGCTGGTAATCCACGGCTACCCCGGATTCCAGGCCGTGCAGCCTGGCCACCTTCAGCGGCGCCTCGCCCATGTCGATGCCGGTGACCGTGGCGCCTTTTACTGCCATGCTCTCGGCGAGGATGCCGCCACCGCAGCCCACGTCGATGACGGTCTTGCCGGCCAGACCGCCGCAGCGTTGCTCGATGTAGTCCAGGCGCAGCGGATTGATCTCGTGCAGGGGTTTGAATTCACTCTGCGGATCCCACCAGCGCGCCGCCAGGGCCTCGAACTTGGCGATCTCGGCGGGGTCGGCGTTGTGGCTTGCGCTGGCGTCGAAGGTGGTGTCTGAGAGAGTGTCTGTCATGGCGGAAGCATAACTCATTCTGCGGGGTTCATCAGGCCCGCCACCACGAAACGTCCCTCGGTCATCAGAATATTGTAGGTGCGGCAGGCGGCGGCGGTGTCCATGACTTCCACGCCGATGCGCTGGCGGTGCAGGGCGCCGAGCAATTGTGGCGGGGGAAAGATCAGCCGGTGCCCGGTGCCCAGCAGCACCAGTTCCGGTTGCAGTTCGACAATGGCGTCCAGGTGCTCGGCCAGCAGTTCGTCGACGCTGGACGGCGCCCAGTCGCGCAGCAGGTGTTTGGGACTGAGGATGAAGTTGCCACGGATGGTTTCCACTTCCAGGGGACGGGGCGATTGCCCGCCGGGCGAGTGCGGGTTATCCGCCGAATAGGGCAGGGTCAGGGCAATTTCTCCGGGCTGGTAGGCGCGGACGGTGTAGGAATGGATGTCGCTGTCGAGATTCACTTGCATGGTGTGTTTCCGGCTGGTGGCCTGGTGGGGTATACTTTGGCTCTTTTTTCGGTGGCCTGGGGACGATTCCAAGCGCCTGATTTTACAGATATTCACCCTGCACGAATAGCCAATACACTGCGAATAAACGCCAAACGACCCCGAGCCCGCCCCTAAAATGTTCGACGATTTCCCCAGAATCAATCGCCTGCCGCCCTATGTTTTCAATATCGTCAATGAGTTGAAGGCCAAGGCCCGCGCCCGTGGCGAGGATATCGTGGACTTCGGCATGGGCAATCCGGATCAGCCCACGCCGCAGCACATCGTCGACAAGCTGGTGGAGGTGGCCCAGCGGGGCAACACCCATCGTTATTCCGTGTCCCGCGGCATCCCGCGTCTGCGCCGGGCCATTTGCAACTGGTACAAGGATCGTTACGCAGTGGAGCTGGACCCCGAGTCCGAGGCCATCGTCACCATCGGCTCCAAGGAAGGCCTGGCCCATCTGGCCCTGGCCACGGTGGGGCCGGGGGATGCGGTGCTGGTGCCCAATCCCTCATACCCCATTCATCCCTACGGTTTCGTCATCGCCGGGGCGGACATCCGCCACGTGCCGCTGACACCTGATGTGGATTTTTTCACCGAGCTGGAAAAGGCCATCAAGGACACCTGGCCCAAGCCCAAGATGCTGGTGCTGAATTTCCCCGGCAACCCCACCACCCAATGTGTGGAACTGGAGTTTTTCGAAAAAGTGGTGGCCATCGCCAAGGAACACGAGATCTGGGTGATCCAGGATCTGGCCTACGCCGATATCGTCTTCGACGGTTACCAGCCACCCTCCATCATGCAGGTGCCGGGGGCCAAGGACGTGGCGGTGGAATTCTTCACCCTGTCGAAGAGTTACAACATGCCCGGCTGGCGGGTGGGTTTCATGGTGGGCAACCCGACTCTGGTGGCCGCATTGGCGAGGATTAAATCGTATCTGGATTACGGCATGTTCACGCCCATCCAGGTGGCGGCCATCGCCGCCCTGGAAGGCCCGCAGGACTGCGTGCAGGACATTGCCGACATGTACCGCAGCCGGCGCGATGTGCTCTGCGATGGCCTCAACGCCATCGGCTGGGAAGTGGAAAAACCCAAGGCCACCATGTTCGTCTGGGCGCCGATTCCGGAACAGTACAAAGCCATGGGCTCCCTGGAGTTCAGCAAGAAATTATTGAAAGAGGCCAAGGTGGCGGTGTCGCCGGGCATCGGCTTCGGCGAATACGGCGACGACCACGTGCGCTTCGGGCTGATCGAAAACGAACACCGCACCCGCCAGGCCCTGCGGGGGATTCGGGATATGTTTCGCGCCGATGCGGCGGGGTGATTTTTTTGGCTGTGGTGTTGTAAGAACTGTGGCGTTGTAAGAACTGTGGTGTTGTAAACGCAGAGGGCGCGGAGGCGCAGAGGACGCAAAGATTTATGGGGTTCTGGTTTTTTTAACATTCCGGTGCATCCCTAAATCAAATGCTATTACCACTGGACTCCGGCCTGCGCCGGAGTGACGGTTAAAAAAGCCCTCTGCGTTCTTTGCGCCTCCGCGCCCTCTGCGTTAAATACACCGGACGCGTTTATACGCCACACGTGATGTGACAAGAAATTAAGAAGGGGAAGACTGTTGAAACCGGTAAAAGTAGGTCTGTTGGGCATGGGCACCGTGGGCGGCGGCACCGTCAACGTACTCAAACGCAATGCCGAGGAAATCGCGCGGCGCGCCGGGCGGGGCATCGAGATCAGCCACGCCGCGGCGCGTGACGTCAACAAGGCGCGCATCTGTGACACCTCCGGTATTACCCTGACCACCAATCCGCAGGATGTGGTAACGGACCCTGAGGTGCAGATCGTCGTCGAACTCATCGGTGGCGACACCCTGGCCCGCGAGCTGGTGCTGACCGCCATCGCCAATGGCAAGCACGTGGTCACCGCCAACAAGGCGCTGATCGCCAAGCACGGCAACGAGATATTCACCGCCGCCCAGAAGCAGGGCGTGGTGGTGGCCTTCGAGGCCGCGGTGGCCGGTGGCATTCCCATCATCAAGGCCCTGCGCGAGGGCCTGGCGGGCAACCGCGTCGAATGGCTGGCGGGCATCATCAACGGCACCGGCAATTTCATTCTCACCGAGATGCGTGACAATGGCAGCGACTTCGCCGAGGTGCTGGCCGAGGCCCAGCGCCTGGGTTATGCCGAGGCCGATCCTACCTTCGACGTGGAAGGCATCGACGCCGCGCACAAGCTGACCATCCTCGCCTCCATCGCCTTTGGCATCCCGTTGCAGTTCGAGGCCTGTTACACCGAGGGCATCACCAGGATTACCCGCGCCGACGTGGAATACGCCGAAGAGCTGGGCTATCGCATCAAGCACCTGGGCGTGGCGCGGCGCACCGAGGCCGGCGTGGAGCTGCGCGTGCATCCCACGCTGATCCCCGAGCGGCGCCTGATCGCCAACGTCGACGGAGTGATGAACGCGGTGCTGGTGAAGGGCGACGCGGTTGGCCCGACCCTGTACTACGGTGCCGGCGCCGGCGCCGATCCCACCGCCTCGGCGGTGGTGGCGGACGTGGTGGACGTGGTGCGCACCCTCACTTCCGATCCTGAGAACCGCGTGCCGCACCTGGCCTTCCAGCCTGACGCGCTGAGTGATCTGCCCATCCTGCCCATGGACGCGGTGGAAACGGCCTACTACGTGCGCCTGCAATGCGAGGACAAGCCCGGCGTGCTGGCCAACGTGGCGAGCATCCTCGGCGACTCCGGCATCAGCATCGAGGCCATCCTGCAGAAGGAACCGGCGGGCGACGCCCCGGCCACCATCATCCTGCTCACCCACCGGGTCAACGAGGGCAAGATGAATGCCGCCATTGCCGCCATCGAGGCGCTGGACACGGTGACCGGCGAGGTGACGCGGATTCGCCTGGAAGCGCTGGATGCTGATTAAACTGCTTTCCGTAGGGTGCGCCCTCGGGGCATAAAGGCACGTTTTATAGCGCCCACGTGTTAATTCTTACATTCCGCGTGGGCACCGAAAACGTGCCCACCCTACGGTTCTAATGATTAATAGACAGGCACACAACATGAAGTTTATTGAAACCCGGGGCAATGACGGCAACAAGCCTGCCGCCATCAGCTTCTCCCAGGCCATCCTCAGTCCAATGTCTTCCTTTGGCGGCATCTACTCGCCGGAGAGCCTGCCTGCCCTGGACGAGGCCTTTTTCAAGGCGCACATCGGCACCGGCTACAAAACCCTGGCCAAGGATATCCTGAATGCCTTCGAGGTGGATATCGCGCCGTCGGTGATCGATGCCGCGTTGGATCTTTATGATGCCTTCGACGATCCCAATAATCCCGTGCCGGTGGCAAAGGTCCACGACGATCTCTATGTCAGCGAGCTGTATCACGGCCCGACCCGCGCCTTCAAGGACATGGCCCTGCAACCCTTCGGCAGGATGCTGTCTGCCGTGGCCCAGGCGCGGGGTGAAAAATATCTGATCCTCGCGGCCACCAGTGGCGATACCGGTCCGGCGGCGCTGGAGACCTTCAAGAATCGCGACAACGTCCAGGTGGCCTGCCTCTATCCCGACGGCGGTACCTCGGATGTGCAACGCCTGCAGATGGTCACCGAGGATGCGCCAAACCTGAAGGTCATCGGTATCCATGGTGATTTTGACGACGCGCAAAGTGCGTTGAAGTCGCTACTGGTCTCCGATGCCTTTGCCGAGGCGCTGGATACGCACCACATCGCGCTGTCCGCCGCCAACTCGGTGAACTTCGGGCGCATCATTTTCCAGATCGTCTATCACATTCACAGCTACCTCGAACTGGTGCGCAGGGGCGCGATAGCGTTGGGTGAGCCGGTCTACCTGGACGTGCCCAGCGGCAACTTCGGTAATGCCCTGGGGGGATACTACGCGCGGAAGATGGGCCTGCCCGTGGAGCGGATTCTCATCGCCTCCAACAGCAACAATGTGCTGACCCAGCTCATCAATACCGGGCGTTATGACATCCGGGACAAGCAGGTGATACCCACCACCTCGCCGGCCATGGACATTTTGAAATCGTCCAACGTGGAACGGGTGCTGTTCGATCTGTTCGGGGCTGAACGCACCCGGGAACTGATGCAACAGCTCGATCAGGAAAAATATTACGAATTGAGTGCAGACGAATTACGCCAATTACAGGCCATCTTCGCCGCCGATTTCTGTACCGACGAGGAGGGCCTGGGCTACATCAAGCAGACCTTTGAGCAGGCGGGCTATCTCATGTGTCCGCACACCGCCACCTGCTTCAAGGCCTATGACACCTGCCGCGCAGACACGTCCATCAAGACCATTGCCTATTCAACGGCGGAGTGGACCAAGTTCTCGCCGGTGATCGCCAAGGCCCTGACGGGTGAAACCTTCGAGCATGATATCGATGCCTTGAACATGATTGCCAAGAAGGCAAACATCAGCATTCCGGCTCAGATCGCTGCCCTGTTTGACAAACCCATTGCGCAAAAGACGGTGATCGACAAGCAGGACATCGAGAAAGAGATTCTGCGTTTTCTGGATGCCTAGGGGTGGCCTATTCAATCCGTCACTCCGGCGCATGCCGGAGTGACGGTAAAAGCTTTGTGCTCTCCGCGTCTTTGCGTTAAATCGCCAATCGAAGAAAATGCCCGATGAAGTTTGAATTACACAATACCGACGGCACAGCCCGTCGCGGCCGACTCACCTTTGATCGCGGCACGGTAGAAACACCGGCCTTCATGCCCGTAGGCACCTACGGCACGGTGAAGGCCATGACCCCGGAAGAACTCACCGGCATGGGCGCCGAGATCATCCTCGGCAACACCTTTCACCTGATGCTGCGGCCGGGCACCGAGGTCATCAAGGCCCACGGCGACCTGCACGGGTTCATGCACTGGTCCGGGCCCATTCTCACCGACTCCGGCGGTTTCCAGGTGTTCAGCCTGGGCAAGATGAGGAAGATCAGCGAGGAGGGGGTGATCTTCCAGTCACCGGTCAACGGCGACAAGGTGTTTCTGGGCCCCGAGGAGTCCATGCAGGTACAGCGAGAGCTGGGCTCGGACATCGTCATGTGTTTCGACGAATGCACGCCGTACCCGGCCGCGGAGTGTGAGGCGCTCGAATCCATGCAGCTGTCCCTGCGCTGGGCGCAGCGTTCGAAAGAGGCCTTTGTGGCGGGACCAGATGGGAAGAACCCCAACGCGCTGTTCGGCATCGTCCAGGGTGGCATGTACGAGCACCTGCGCGCCGAGTCCGCGGCGGGGCTGATGGCCATCGGCTTCGACGGCTACGCCATCGGCGGCCTGTCGGTGGGTGAGCCCAAGGAGGACATGCTGCGGGTGCTGGATCACACCACGCCGCTGCTGCCCACGGACAGGCCGCGCTACCTGATGGGCGTGGGCAAGCCGGAGGACATCGTCGAGGCGGTATTGCGCGGCGTGGACATGTTCGACTGCGTGATGCCCACCCGCAACGCCCGCAACGGCCACCTGTTCACCCGTTACGGCGTGATCAAGATCCGCAACGCGGTCCACGAATTCGACACCCGGCCGCTGGATGAAACCTGTGAATGCTACACCTGTCGGAATTACAGCCGCAGCTACCTGCGCCACCTGGACAAGACCGGGGAAATCCTCGGCGCGCGGCTCAACACCATCCACAACCTGCACTATTACCAGGATCTGATGCGGGAACTGCGGGCGGCCATTGCGGCCGGGACGTTGGATGATTTTGTCACCGGGTTTTATGCCGGGCTTGGACGGAAAAGACCGTAGAGCGGTCATTGCCCGTCACAGCGGATTTGGAAAAATATCGCCGGGGGGCATCGCCCGCCCTACAAAAAGACCAACGAGCCGCACAAAAACCCGCGGGTGTGTAATAATAGCGCCCTTTTTTGCAGGCCCAGGTGTCTGCGTTGTTTACCAAGAATCACCAAGAATAAGGAAGCGTAGCCCATGAGTTTTTTCATATCTGATGCCTTTGCCGAAGGCGCCGCCGCGGCGGGCGCCGCCCAACCCGGCAGTGGCCTGGCGGGCATGTTGCCCCTGTTGCTGATCTTCGTGCTGTTCTATTTCATGCTCATCCGCCCCCAGGCCAAGCGCGCGAAGGAACACAAGAACATGGTGGCCGCCCTGGCCAAGGGCGATGAGGTGGTGACCAATGGCGGTCTGCTGGGGCGTGTTACCGAGGTGGGGGAGAGCTTTCTCACGCTGAAGATTGCCGACGGCGTGGAAGTCAAGGTGCAGAAACAATCCATCTCGGCGCTGGTGCCCAAGGGCACCATGAAGTCGGAATAGCCTGCCGGACGCCTCAACAACATCGTCAAAAATCTTAGCGGATAGCCACTCATGAATCAGTACCCTGCCTGGAAATACCTGCTGCTTCTCGTCGTCCTGGTCGTCAGTATCCTGTATGCCTTGCCCAACCTGTACGGAGAGGATCCCGCCTTGCAGGTGTCGTCCAGCCGCACCACGGCGGTGGACATCAGCACCAAGGAAAAGGTACGTAAATTGTTACAGGACGCCAACGTGTCGTTCAAAAGCATTGTGCTGGCCAATGAGCAAATCCTGGTGCGTTTCCCGGACACGGAAAGCCAGCTCAAGGCCAAGGACGTGGTGAAGGAAGGGCTTGGCCGGGGTTACATCGTGGCCTTGAACCTGGCGCCGCGTACCCCCGAATGGCTGCGGGCCATGGATGCAGCGCCCATGTACCTGGGGCTGGATCTGCGCGGTGGTGTGCACTTTTTGATGGAAGTGGACGTGGACGCCGCGGTGCATCAGGCGGAGGAGCGTTATATTGGTGATTTTCGCAGCCTGCTGCGCGAAAACAAGGTGCGCTACGCCAAGATCAGCCGCTTCGTGGACAAGAATGGCGACAGTGGCGTTGAGGTCAAATTCAAATCTGCCGAGGCACGGGACAAGGCGGAACGCCTGTTGGACAAGGAATATCCCGATCTGTTGATCGAGGCAGACGACCGGGAGGGAGGCTTCTTCCTGTTGGCCCGCCTGTCGGAAAAGGAAATGCGCGAGACCCGCAAGCTGGCGTTGAAACAAAACATCACCACTCTACGCAACCGCGTCAACGAATTGGGTGTGGCCGAGCCGGTGATCCAGCAACAGGGCGAGGATCGTATCGTGGTGCAGCTCCCTGGTGTACAGGATACCGCGCGGGCCAAGGAAATTCTCGGTGCCACTGCCACCCTGGAATTCCGTCTTACCGATGAAACCCATGATGCCGACGAGGCGGCGCGCACCGGCCGTGTGCCCGCCGGGCTCAAGCTGTATCCCAAACGCGAAGGTGGCTACGTCTTGTTGAAGAACCGGGTGATGCTTACCGGCGATTACATCATCGATGCCTCCAGCGGTATCGATCAGCAGAGTGGCGGACCGGCTGTCTATATCACGTTAGACGGCAAGGGAGCAAAGATCTTCAGCAAGGTTACCGGCGAAAATGTCAAGAAGCTCATGTCAGTGGTATTCATCGAGAAGAAGACAGAAACCCGCATGGTCGACGGCAAACCGGTGAAGACCCGCCACACCGTGGAAGAAGTGATCAACACCGCGCGTATCCAGGAACAATTATCCAAGCGTTTCCAGATCACCGGGCTGGACAGCACCAAGGAGGCCCACAATCTGGCCCTATTGTTGCGGGCCGGCGCCCTGGCAGCACCTATCGAAATTGTTGAAGAGCGCACCATCGGTCCCAGCCTTGGACAGGAGAACATCGATCAGGGGTTCGCCTCGGTGGTGATTGGTTTTGTGCTGGTGCTGGTGTTTATGGCGATCTGGTACCGCGGTTTTGGGCTGATCGCCGACCTGGCCCTGGCCTTCAACTTAGTGGTGATCGTGGCCGTATTGTCCATGCTGCAGGCCACCCTGACCCTGCCGGGTATCGCCGGTATCGTGCTCACCGTGGGTATGGCGGTAGATGCCAACGTACTGATCTTTGAGCGCATCCGCGAGGAGTTGCGCAACGGGGTGAGTCCCCAGGCGGCCATTAATTCCGGTTATGCCAAGGCCTTTTCAACCATTGCCGATGCCAATATCACCACCTTGATCGCTGCGGTGATTCTGTTCGGTTTTGGTACCGGTCCCATCAAGGGTTTCGCCATCACCCTGTCCATCGGCATTCTTACTTCCATGTTCACGGCGATCATGGGAACGCGTGCGGTGGTAAATCTGGTGTATGGCAATCGCCGCGTGGAAAAATTATCGATTTAGGGTCTGTGGCAAGACGCTCGTTTTATTCAAGACTAGGAACGCATCATGCAATTGTTCAAGAAGACCACAACGTTTGACTTCATGAGTAAACGCACCCTGGCGGTGACGTTTTCGGCGTTGCTGATTCTTATTTCCATCGGTTCCCTGGCTACACGAGGTTTGAACTTTGGCCTTGATTTTACCGGCGGTACCTTGATTGAATTGGGTTACAGCCATCCTGTTGATCTCAGGGTGGTGCGTTCCACCCTGGAGAAATCCGGTTTTCCCGAGGCAGTAGTGCAGCATTTCGGGGCTTCCAAGGATATTCTCATTCGCATCGCTCCACAGGAGGGCAAGAGTAATGCCGAGGTGAGTTCCAGAGTCATGACGGCGTTGCGCAGTGTGGAAGACGGGGAGATCGACATGCGCCGGGTGGAGTTTGTGGGACCGCAGGTTGGAGACGAGCTGGCCAACGATGGCGGGCTGGCGATGATTTATGCGCTGATCTGTATTCTGATCTACGTGGGTTTTCGTTTTGAATACCGTTTCGCCATCGGTTCCGTGGCGGCCTTGATCCATGATGTGATTATCACCCTGGGTGTGTTTTCCCTGTTTCAGCTGGATTTTGATCTGACGGTATTGGCGGCCATTCTTGCGGTCATCGGCTATTCACTGAACGACACCATCGTGGTGTTCGACCGCATTCGTGAAAACTTCCGTAAGATGCGCAAGGGTACCAGTGTGGATATCGTCAATGCCTCATTGAATCAGACGCTGTCGCGTACCTTGATGACATCCTTTACTACCTTGCTGGTATTGATTGCGCTGTTTGTTGTGGGCGGCGAATTGATTCACGGTTTTGCCACTGCCCTGATCATTGGTGTGGTGGTGGGTACCTATTCTTCGATCTATGTCGCCAGTTCCAGCGCGTTGTTGCTGGGGATCAGTAAAGAGGATTTAATGCCGGTGGTAAAGGAAGGTGATGATCTCGAGCACATTCCCTGATCCTTTTTTTGAATGACATAACCAGAAAAGGCCGCTGAATAGCGGCCTTTTCTGTGACGAAAATATCTTCTTATTTGTTGAAAGGTTTAATAAGCTTACGCACCACATCGTATTCTGCATCGCTGGTGGGCGCGAAGCCGTCATATTTTTTATCAATGGCCTTGATGATCTTGAGGTGCTCCGGGTTGTTCTTGTCGAGACTCAAAAAGGCATCCTTGAGTTTGGCGAGGGTGTCGTCGTCGGTTTTACCACTGGCGGCAATATTGTACGGCGGCAGGGGCGGGGATTCCGCTAGGATGCGCAACCCCTTGCCTTGCCAGGCGAAGGCCATGGTGTCCTTGAGGATGCCGGCGTCAAAATCGCCATTAAGTACGGCACGGGCAATATTGTCGTAGTGACCGATGAACTTGTAATCGGCAAAGTCTTCCATCTTGATGCCAGCGCCCACCACGGCGGCCCGTTGCAGCAGGGCGCGCTTGTCTCCGAAGGCGAAGGTCTTTCCCTTGAGATCGGCCACGGTTTTGTAGGGGCTGTCTTCTTTAACAACGATCATCAATTGGAATGAGGCCTTGCCCTTGGTGACGGTCTTGGCAATGATCTTTGCGCCGCCCTTGGCGTGGGCTTTGATGTAGGCCACTGGCGTGAGATAGGCCAGATCCACATGATTCTCTGCCACCTCTTTGATGGCTGCGCCCATGTTGGGAGAGAGTTTCAGGGACACCGGGCGGCCCAGTTTTTTGCTGAGATAATGGGTAAGGGGTTTGAGTCGTTTGTGCATGACCGCGGGGATGTCCATGGCCACTGAACCAAACAGTAATTCATTGCCGGCACTTGCGCTGGCCGAGGCGGGCAGGATGAATAAGGCGGTAGTGATTAACAATCCGCGGAGTGTGATGGTTAAGCGCATGTTCTTATCCTCTGGAGCATTCATTTTCTGTGGGCTCTGTGTCTGTGCTGTCTTCCTGATACAGGTCAGAGATGTGGGTAACACGATTTCGTCCATTGTTCTTGCTGTAGTACATGGCAGTATCGACATCCTTGTACAGTTGTTTAGGGGAAACATTCTTCGCGTTGTAAGGCACGCTGGCGACGCCCACGCTGATGGTGATCATCAGTTCATCATCGGTCTCCGGTGCCATGGGCGTGGCTTCAACGACTGAGCGAAGTTTCTCAGCAATTTCCATGGCTCCGGCCTTGTCTGCACGTTTGCAAAGTACGGCGAACTCTTCGCCGCCGATGCGGCAAATGGCATCGGTGTGACGCAGATTGTCTTGCAGGAGTTTGGTCATGCTTTTCAGCACCAGGTCACCCACATAGTGGCCGTAGGTGTCATTGATGCCCTTGAAGTGATCGATGTCGATGAGGAGAATGGAATTGGGGTCGCCGTGACGATTGCTCAGCCCAACCTCGGTTTCCATGATCTCGTCAAAGTGGCGGCGATTGAACAGTCCGGTGAGGGGGTCGGTGATGGAGAGTAGCTTGAATTCATCATTGAGTTGCTTCAGCTGTTGGTTGGTCTCCAACAGGCGCCGGTCCGCTGATTCGATCTTGGATTGCAGTTTTTTATTGGCCTCGTTGAGTTGATTACCCAGGGTGTTGAATTGCTGGGCCAGCTGGCCAAATTCGTCATTGCTGACCATGGGGATGTCGCTGACCAGCAGGCCATCATCGTCCACGTTGCGACGCAGAAAGTCGGTAATCTTGCCCACCGGGCGGATTATAATGTAGGACAGGGCAAGGAATTCCCCCAGGGCAATGAGCAGGATGATCAGGGATTCCCGCTTGAGCAGGGCGAATTTCTGATTTTCCAGGCGCTCCATGATATGTGCGGTACTCAGTCCCAGGTACAGGGTGCCCACCCGTTCGTTATCGATACGGATGTCATGGGTGAACATCACCAGCCCTTCCTTTGCGGCCTGTTCGGTATCAATGTCCAAGGCGGCAGAACCGGATTCTCCCATGGTATTGCCCTTGGCATTGGTGACCTTGGCGTAGTCGATTTCCTGGGCGGCGGTGAGTTCGTCCAGCAACAATTGGATGGTGTGGTAGTCATAACCCACCACGCTATAGGCCAGGGCCTTGGCCACAAAGCGCCCGATGTACGAGCCTCGCTGATCTATCTCTTTGAGGAGATTGGCTTTTTCTTCGCGTAAGGCCATCCAGCCACTCACGCTGAGGGCAACCAGCAGCACGGTGAGCAGCACCAGTAGCACCTTTTGGCGGACGCCAAAGCGAAAGCGGGGCATTTTGAGGGCATGTTCAGCAGTCAATGCAGTCATTATTTCCGGGTTTCTCCTCCTCCTGTCCATGTCGGCCAGAAAATCGGCAAACTTGAGAGGTTCTTCAAGGGATTAGCGTAGGATCCTCAGGGGTTTCTGGGGCCTGATTCCGGGAATTAAAAGGAATCATGTTAGAATTACGGCCTTATTTCCGATCCCTTTTTTGCCCGGTTGTCCGGTCAAAGGGTATCTCAACCACAGACACCTATATCCAGGTGCGGGGAAGTGTAATGTTCAACAAAGACATGAAAATTGCAGGTTTCGATGACGAGTTGTGGAACGCCATTCAGGCAGAGGAAGTTCGTCAGGAAGAACATATTGAACTCATCGCCTCGGAGAATTACACCAGCCCGCGGGTAATGCAGGCCCAGGGTTCCGTACTCACCAACAAGTACGCCGAGGGGTACCCTGGCAAACGCTACTACGGTGGCTGCGAATACGTGGACATTGCCGAACAACTGGCCATCGACCGCGCCAAGGAACTGTTCGGCGCCGATTACGCCAACGTGCAGCCCCATTCCGGCTCCCAGGCCAATGCGGCCGTGTACCTGGCCCTGCTGTCCGCCGGCGACACCATCCTCGGCATGAGCCTGGCCCACGGCGGCCATCTCACCCACGGCTCCAAGGTCAGCTCCTCGGGCAAGCTGTACAACGCCATCCAGTACGGCCTGGACGAGGCCACCGGCGAGATCGACTACGCCCAGGTGGAGGCCCTGGCCAGGGAACACCAGCCGAAGATGATCGTCGCCGGTTTCTCCGCCTATTCCCGCGTGGTGGACTGGCAGCGCTTCCGCGACATCGCCGACAGCGTGGGCGCCTACCTGATGGTGGACATGGCCCACGTGGCCGGTCTCATCGCTGCCGGCGAATATCCCAGCCCGGTGGCCATCGCCGATATCACCACCACCACCACCCACAAGACCCTGCGCGGCCCGCGCGGCGGCCTGATCCTGGCCAAGGCCAACGAAGAGATCGAGAAAAAGCTCAACTCCGCGGTATTCCCCGGCCTGCAGGGCGGCCCGCTGATGCACGTCATCGCCGGCAAGGCCGTGGCCTTCAAGGAGGCGCTGCAACCCGAGTTCAAGACCTACCAGCAGCAGGTGGTGAAGAACGCCCGTACCATGGCCGAGGTGATGCAGGGTCGCGGTTACAACATCGTTTCCGGCGGTACCGACAATCACCTGTTCCTGGTGGACCTCATTGACAAGGGTATCACCGGCAAGGCCGCCGACGCCGCACTGGGCGCGGCCAACATCACCGTCAACAAAAACGCCGTGCCCAATGATCCGCAATCGCCCTTCGTCACCAGCGGCATCCGCATCGGCACCCCGGCCATGACCACCCGTGGTTTCATGGAAAGGGAAGCCACCCAACTCGCCACCTGGATGTGCGACGTGATGGACGACGTGGACAACAGCGCCACCATCGAGCGCGTCAAGGGTGAAGTGTTGGCCCTGTGCCAGCGGTTTCCTGTATACAACCGATAAAAAGGAAAAGATAAAAGAGTAAAGAAAGACTTTTATCTTTACGCTTTCCTCTTTACCCTGCCGTTATGCGCTGCCCCTTCTGTGACGCTGAAGACACCAAGGTCATCGATTCGCGCCTGGCGAACGATGGCTATGAGGTGCGCCGGCGCCGCGAATGCCTGACCTGCAGTGAGCGTTTCACCACCTTCGAGTCCGCCGAGTTGGTGATGCCCAAGCTGATCAAGAACGACGGACGCCGCGAACCCTTCAACGAGGACAAGCTGCGCGCCGGCATCGTGCGGGCCCTGGAAAAACGCCCGGTGAGCTCCGAGGACATCGAATCCGCCGTGGGGCGCATCAAGAAAAACCTGCGCAGCATTGGCGATCGTGAAGTACCGGCGCAGAAGGTGGGCCACTGGGTGATGGACGAGCTGCGCGACCTGGATCACGTGGCCTATGTACGCTTCGCCTCGGTGTATCGCAGCTTCGAAGACATGAACGCCTTCCGCGAAGAAATCGAACGCCTCGAGCAGGCGCCCACCGCCGAACAACGGCGCAAACAGATGAACCTGCTGGACGACGAGGATGGCTGAGGCCGGCGCGGACGATTACCGTTACATGGCCCGCGCCCTGCAACTGGCCGAGCGTGGCCTGTATACCACCGACCCCAATCCGCGGGTGGGTTGCGTGCTGGTCAACAAGGGCGAGATCGTGGGCGAGGGCTGGCACCAAAGGACTGGAGAGCCCCATGCCGAGATTTATGCCCTGCGAGCAGCGGGTGATCGCACCAGGGGCGCCACCGCCTACATTACGTTAGAGCCCTGTTGTCATCATGGGCGCACACCACCCTGCAGTGAGGCGCTGATCGAAGCCGGTGTGGCACGGGTTTTCGCCGCCATGCAGGACCCTAATCCACGGGTGGCGGGACAGGGGCTGGCCCAACTGCAAAAGGCGGGCATCGAAACAAGCAGCGGCATGCTGCAGGCCCAGGCCGAGGCATTGAACCCGGGCTTCATCAAACGCATGAAAACGGGCAGGCCCTTCGTGCGCGGCAAACTGGCCATGAGCCTGGACGGTCGCACCGCGATGGCCTCCGGCGAAAGCCAGTGGATTACCGGCGAGGACGCTCGGCGCGACGTACACCGCCTGCGGGCGCGCAGCTCGGCCATCGTTACCGGCATCGGCACCGTGCTGGCGGACGACCCGGCGCTTACCGCGCGGGTGGAAGAAGACGTGGAACAACCCCTGCGCGTGGTGCTGGACAGCCGTTTGCAAATGCCCGCCGATGCCATGATGTTGTCGCAGCCCGGCCACACCCTGGTATTGACGCTGAACGACGATGCACCAAAGACCGCGGCCCTGCGCAAGGCAGGCGCCGAAGTGACCGCGCTGGCAGAACATCAGGGCCGCCTGGACCTGTCCGCAGTACTGGATGAACTGGCCAGGCGCGAGATCAACGAGGTGCTGGTGGAGGCGGGCGCTACTCTTTGCGGCAGCTTTCTGCAAGCCGGCCTGTTCGATGAACTGGTGGTGTACATGGCGCCGCTGTTCATGGGAAGCGAGGCACGAGGCCTGTTGAATCTGCCGGGATTGGAAAAAATGTCTCAGTCAGTCAAACTGGAAATAGCGGATGTGCGGCCAGTGGGGAAAGACTGGCGTGTGCGCGTAATTTCTCCCCGAACATCAGGTTCCTGAATCCAAACGTGGGTGTCAACTACCCATCCCTTGCCTATTTACCATAATCCCCCTCCTCAGCGGTGCCCAATCCTTCGTAGTACTCGTGTAGATGTCGTTTTCGTCACCGGTCAAGCCGCTCCATTATTCCATAGCTGGGTGATTAGCTGGGCAAGATGATGTATCGCCGGTGATCTCGATGATGTCGGCCATGCGTCCAACGTATGAAGCAGGCGTCTCGTTCTCCAGGGGCGCCCCTTTGGCCACAGACCCGCCGGTTACGAAAAACAGGCATGAACAGGGCAGATTCATACTTTTGGCGGATTGTTGCCTTGGGCACCCATTCGTAAGCTTGGTGAGGTCAATATCAACGGGGCAGCCACCGCGTGCCTGCGCCCCCATCGACCAAGAAAGGCTTACATCAAAGAGGACGCTGCCATGCATCGATTGACCCGAAGGAGAATACCTCCATACCCTGTTCCGTCACGGGACTTTCGCCCGTTATTCGCCACTGGCCTGTTGGTGACTACAGTATTTCTGGGGGCCTGCGGCGGCGGGGGCGGCGGTGGTGGCTCCACCCCGGCGCTGAGTATTGCCGATGCCGGCATTGGCGAAGGCGACAATGGCGCAAGCAATCTCGTGTTCACCGTCACTCTCAGCTCTGCGGCAGGCAGCGATGTTACCGTCGATTACGCCACCAGCGACGGTACGGCCAGCTCCAGCACCGATTACACATCTTCCCAGGCCAGCCTGACCATCCCTGCGGGTAGCACCAGTGGCACCATTACCGTTGTGGTCAATGGGGATCCTGCCTTTGAACCCAATGAAACCCTGGCTGTGACCCTCAGCAATGCCTCGGGCGCAACCATTGCCACCGCCAGCGCTACCGGCACGATCTTCAACGATGATACTGGCGCCGGCAATACGCTGAACGACACCGGGGTAGACACTTGGGGCGATGATGCCGGCAATGCCCTCACCACCGCCCAGTCCACCTTCCCTGGCCAGGATGCTGATACCGGCCGCGACGCCAGCACCGCCAGCAACAGCAATACGGACGGCCGCCTGGGTTTCTCCTTCACCAAGCTGGACGCCAACGGGGCGGCGTTCGCCGACCAGACGGCGGATTATGCCACCACTCCCTGGGACTGTGTGGTGGACAATGTGACCGGCTTGATGTGGGAAGTGAAGACACCCAATGCCGCCGGCGGTTTGCGTGACGCCGCCCATACCTACACCTGGTACGACAGTGACACCACGACCAATGGCGGTGATGCAGGTACCGCCAACGGTGGCACCTGCAATGACACCACCAACTGTGATACGGAAAAATATGTTGCTGCGGTCAATGCCGCCGGACTGTGTGGCTATAACGACTGGCGCCTGCCCTCGCGCAGGGAGCTGCGTTCCCTCGTGGACTATAGCGTCAGCGCCATTGGCAATACCATTGACAGGAATTATTTCCCCAACACGGTCAATTCCTTCTACTGGACGGCGACCACGCAGGCCTCCAATGCGGCCGGTGCATGGACCACGGTGTTTCTCAACGGTGGCGACAATGCCAATTTCAAGAACGGTCTAATTCGTGTGCGCCTGGTGCGTGGTGGTTCATGACATACCATGGCCCGAACGTCACCTTGCACATGCCTGACGAATCACAAGTACGGAGATCGACGATGAAAAAACTGACAATACTGGCCGGCCTACTGCTGATGAGTACACAGGTGTTGGGCGCGGCCAACTGCAACACCAGCATTCCCGCCAGCACGCCCGATACGGATTTTACCAACAATGGCGATGGCACAGTCAGCCACAGCAAAACGGGTCTGATGTGGAAACAGTGCAGCGAAGGACTCAGTGGCAGTAATTGCGCCACCGGTACCATCACTACCTACACCTGGCAGCAGGCCCTGCAACTGGTGGACTCGCTCAACAGCGGCAGCGGCTTTGCCGGCTACAATGACTGGCGCCTGCCAAACATCGCGGAGTTGGCCTCGATCCTGGAGGATCAGTGCGTTGGCCCTGCCGTGAATGAAACCATATTCCCGGCCACGGCGGTAAACGGCTACTGGTCGGCTACGCCCTTTGCTGATTCGGTTACCAGTCCCAACCTGGTGTGGGTGGGTGACTTTCAGGGCGGGCAGAATGTCGTTCTTTCCAAAACGGCCACAGCCTATCATGTGCGACTGGTACGCGGGCAGTAGACCTCCCTGATGGCCCGCCTTCGAGGCAGGCAGGCCGTTGGATGGAAACGGTAGCCAGGACATGATTCTTTACAGGAGGTTTTGGTGGCATTATTGAGCGCATGAAGATTCTGCTTGCCGATGATCACCAGTTGTTTCTGGATGGCTTGTGCGCCATTCTTGAAGCGCGGGACGTCGGAGAGGTGGTGTGTGTGCGTGACGGGCACACGGCGCTGGCGCATCTGGTGGAGGGCGATTTCGACGTGGCGTTGATCGACTTGCGCCTGCCAGGCCGTGACGGGCTAGGTCTGCTGGAAGAACTGGCCGCGCGCAGTTGCCTGGTGCCGGTGATCATCGTCACGGCCTCGGAGGACCCGGATGACCGGCTGCAGGCGTTGGAGGCGGGGGCGATGGGGTTTATTCCAAAGTCCGCCTCGGGGCAACAGATTGCCGAGGCGGTGCTGGCCATCCAGCAGGGACAAATGGTGGGCCTGGATACCCCGGACGGGCTGGACCAGGCCCAGCGTGACTGGGCCCGCATGCACAACATCACCCCTCGGCAGCTACAGGTGCTGCGCCTGGTGCGCCGTGGCTTGTCCAACCAGGCTATCGCCGAGCGGCTGTCACTGAGTACGGCCACGGTGAAATCACACCTTGCCGCCCTGTTCCAGGCTTTTAACACCCAGAGCCGCACCGAAACCATCGAAAAGGCGCACCGACTGGGCCTGGAGTAACCATGCCGGCGTCCGCGTCCGAACCGGAGCAGCATCAGCAGGCAATCCGCGCCGACAAAATTCTGCTGGTTCACCGCAACATGCCTCTGATGCTGGTCGGTAACCTGCTGGGCTGCCTGCCGCTGGCGGTGATACTGCTGAATGCAGGCTACGGCACAATGGTTTTCATTTGGCTGGGCGCCATCTACCTGCTGAGCCTAGTGCGTTGGTTTCATTATTGGCGGTTGCCTGTCCCCGTCGCTGACCGGCAGCGCATCTTTCGCCAGGAGCGGGAATACATCATCTTTGCACTGGTGTCCGGTGCCATCTGGGGCAGCACCGGGGTACTGTTCTTCAACCCTGATGCCGTAGGGCAGTTTACTTTTCTGTTTCTGACCCTGTTCGCCATGATCAGCGGCAGCATGACCGCGCTGTCGGCGCGCCCGCTGAACTACCTGGCTTATGCCTTGCCGGCCATGTTGCCCATCAGCATCAATCTTTTCCTGCAGGATACCGTGTTTTATTTCTGGATGGGCGTCGCCTCACTGGTATACCTGGTGCTTACTCTGGTGATGAGCCACAACATGCACAGGTCGCTGAGCCACAGCCTGATGTTGAAGTATGAAAATATCGACCTGCTGGAAGACTTGCAACAGCAAACCGAAGCGGCTCACCGCGCCAATCGCGACAAGTCGCGTTTTCTGGCCGCAGCCAGTCACGACCTGCGCCAGCCGTTGCATGCGGTGAACCTGTTCGTTGAAGGGCTGGATGCCAAGCTGACCACGGCGCAACAGGTCTATGACATGGAACACATACGTCACGGGCTGAATTCACTGAGTGAGCTGTTCGATGCCCTGTTGGATATCTCGCGCATGGATGCCGGCAGCCTGCCGGTGAACAAGGTGGATTTCCGCATCGACCCTTTGCTGCACAGGCTCGCGGATCAGTTCGCCCCGGAGGCCGAGGGCAAGGGGCTCAGGCTGACGGTCTCTGACTGTGATCACATTGTTTACAGCGACCCGGTACTACTGGAACGCATGCTGCGAAACCTGTTGAGCAATGCCATCCGCTACACGGAACGGGGTGAGGTCAGGATTGCTTGCCAGGAAGCCCACGACCACCATCTGCAAATCAGCATCGTCGATACCGGACCGGGTATCCCGGAACAGAATCGTGACGATATCTTCTCCGAGTTCTTTCAGTTGCAAAATCCCGAACGGGATCGCAGCAAGGGGCTGGGGTTGGGGTTGGCGATCGTGCGTCGCTTGTCCCGCCTGCTCGGGCATGTGGTCGAACTTCATTCCAGCCTGGGGAAAGGGAGCGAATTTACCCTCCAGGTGCCCATGGGAGAGGGTGTCGCTATGGTCACGGATATCTCGGCGGTGGCCGTCGCTGAAAATCGGCTGGAAAATCTGCAGGTACTGGTCATCGACAACGAGACCGAGATTCTCGAGGCCATGTGCACGCTGCTTGAGGGTTGGCAGTGCCGGTTTACCGGCATCGAATCCGCTTGTGTGGCCCTGAAACGTGTCGAGGAAGGCCTGCGGCCCGGTTTTATCGTTTCCGACTATCGACTGCCTGGTAAATTGAACGGTTGCGAGCTTGTTCAGCAGCTGCGGGAGATAGCCGGGAACATACCGGCCCTGCTGATCTCCGGCGACACCAGCGAGGCGATCATCCGGCAGGCGAAGGATGCCAGCCTGATAATGCTGACAAAACCGGTCAAGCCTGCCCAGTTGCGCCTGGCCATGATGCGTCAGCTGAAAACGCAGGGAAACAGGAGCGGTGCCCAGGGGTGACTATAGCCTACCATTTGTCCTTTGCGCTGGCGGTCTTGATGCGGTTTCAATCCGCTCCCGTCTTTTTGAGACGGGAGAACGAGCTGGGTGAAGTCGTAGTCCACAGGCAAGATGTTTCAATCCGCTCCCGTCTTTTTGAGACGGGAGAACGTGGCCGATACCATAGCAGGCGTGCAATAGCTCATGTTTCAATCCGCTCCCGTCTTTTTGAGACGGGAGAACAGTTTTTGCGGGGCCTGTCGCGCATGGCGGTAGGCGTTTCAATCCGCTCCCGTCTTTTTGAGACGGGAGAACTGCTGCGTTTTTTAAAGCCGTTCCTCCCTCATCGTTTCAATCCGCTCCCGTCTTTTTGAGACGGGAGAACCGCATGACTTGGGTTGAGGAGCTGTTTGACTACAAGTTTCAATCCGCTCCCGTCTTTTTGAGACGGGAGAACGCGCGCGGTGGGTGTAACCAGCTGCAAGGACATGTTTCAATCCGCTCCCGTCTTTTTGAGACGGGAGAACGCGAGGAGGTGTTGCGGCGCATTGAGCGGCTGCAGTTTCAATCCGCTCCCGTCTTTTTGAGACGGGAGAACACGGATATCACCGACCACCGAGGCCACACAGGATGTTTCAATCCGCTCCCGTCTTTTTGAGACGGGAGAACCGTCTGCCTAACACCAACATGTCATTCACCTCCCTGTTTCAATCCGCTCCCGTCTTTTTGAGACGGGAGAACCCCACGTCGCCGTCAAAATCCACATCACCATCCAGTTTCAATCCGCTCCCGTCTTTTTGAGACGGGAGAACCGCCGCCGCGCACCATCTCCGCCTGCGCATCGAGGTTTCAATCCGCTCCCGTCTTTTTGAGACGGGAGAACGTTTCTGCGCAAGGCGCTCGGCGGTGGACCAGTGGTTTCAATCCGCTCCCGTCTTTTTGAGACGGGAGAACTATTAGCCGGGGCTACTGTTGCGCTCACCAGCGAGTTTCAATCCGCTCCCGTCTTTTTGAGACGGGAGAACATCATGGAAAATGCCAAGGGCATGCAGTCAGACGTTTCAATCCGCTCCCGTCTTTTTGAGACGGGAGAACGAAAGCATCGCGCCACGGTTTGTTCGCTTGGCTTGTTTCAATCCGCTCCCGTCTTTTTGAGACGGGAGAACGACAGATCCCTGCGCAGGCGCACAATACGCGCACGTTTCAATCCGCTCCCGTCTTTTTGAGACGGGAGAACAGCCAGGTGCATGTGCGTCTTGAGCCGGAAACCAGAGTTTCAATCCGCTCCCGTCTTTTTGAGACGGGAGAACTTTATCAGATGGTAACGTTCATGTATGGCTTTTTGTTTCAATCCGCTCCCGTCTTTTTGAGACGGGAGAACGGTATTGCGATCCTGAACAACGGGAAGCACGGTCAGTTTCAATCCGCTCCCGTCTTTTTGAGACGGGAGAACGGCCCTTTAGCAACTCTTTGATTGCAAGGGCGAACGCCGAGTATATCCGCGAAAGACGTTTTTTCAAAAAGGATTGTTTTCTGACTTGGGGGAGTACGTAATGCATTTGTTCTATAAATCAATGTGTTGTAGGAAGCGCGAACTTACCTGGGTTTTTCTTCCCACTGGTGGTTCGCGTCAGACGATGAGGGCCGAATCAAAGTCTGTTGCCTTGAAATTACCAAATTCGCGCACGTTTTTCTCTAGTGGTTCATTCAGCCGATAGATGCGCAGGTTGTCTTCCTTTTCATCGATTTCATTCAGTAGCGCTTCTTCGAGCAATTCGTAGGTGGCGGCGTCCACCTGGCATTCGAAGACGGATTTCTGCACGCGCTGTCCGTAGTCGAGACAGGTCTTGGCGACGCGGCGCAGGCGTCGTCGGCCTTCACGGGTTTCGGTACTGACGTCGTAGGTGATGAGAATTAGCATGGCGTGCTCTGTGGTCGGGTCATTTGTGCAGATAGGGGATGTAGGCCTCGGTGTCGCCACGCAGATGCCGGGCGAGCAGCCGCGCCTGCAGCAGGGGTAGCAGACCGATCTCGACGGTATCGCCGAGCAGGGGGTGGGTGAGGGTTTCCTGCTTGCGTTCCTGATAGGCGGTGAGCACGGTGCGGCGGCCCTCGTCGCTCAGCAGCACGCTGCCTTCATTGATGTCGAAGTCTTTGCGGTTGAGCTGCCGGCGGTTGATGAGGGTGAGGGCGAGGCGGTCGGCCAGCGGGGCGCGGAATTCCTCCAGCAGGTCCAGGGCGAGGGAGGGGCGCCCGGGGCGTACGGTGTGCAGGAAACCAAGCTGGGGATCGAGGCCGACGGCTTCCAGGGCGCTGCGGCAGTCGCTGAGTACGAGGGCGTAGAGGAAGGAGAGCAGGGCGTTGACCGGGTCGCGGGGCGGGCGGCGGTTGCGGCCATTGAAGGCGAAGTCCTCGCGCAGGGCGGGCTTGATCATGGTTGCGATCTGCGCGAAGTAACGACGGGCGGCATCGCCTTCCAGGCCACGCAGTTCGTCGGTATCTTGCGCGTGGGCGATGTTGCGCAGGTTGATGGCCAGTTCGTCGGCGCAGCGTTTGAGTGCCGTCTTTTCTTCGTCGTCCGAATTGTCGCGGGCGCTGCGCAGCAGGTTCTGCCGGCTGTTGCGCAGTTTGGCGGCGACGGTGGCGCGGGCGAGTTCCAGGCTGGCTTGCGGATCGTCGGCCTGGCGGAACTGGGCCTGGCGCAGGAGGATGTTGCCGTTCGTCGGGCCTTCCACGCGGGCCTGGAAATGGCCATTGCGCCCGAGCCAGACGGTGCTGCGACCGTCTTCGGCGTTACGCGCCATGAGCGCGGGGCTCATGCCCACCTGGCCGATGCAGACCATGGCGCCGAGGTGGTGCAGGGGCACCTGCAGGCGTTTTTCGCCGTCGATCTTCACCACCACCGTTTCACCTTCCAGGTGCAACCAAGCGCCGTCGGTGGTGACGTAGAGGGTATTGAGCAGTTGCCTCATGGTGTTTCTTCTCCCGGCTCGTACAGGTGGCTTCGCTGCTCGCGGATGCGTCCCTCGAGCCTGGACAGCTCGGGTTGGCAGGCATCGCGCAGGGAACAGGCGCGGCACAAGGCGGGATCGTCAGAGGGTGGTGGCAGTCTTTCCGCGGCGAGCAAGTGGCGCACGGCCTCGACGGTTTCTTCGACCTGTCGGCGCAGAGCGGGAGTGATGACGACCGCGCGGCGCCGGTGGCTCTTGTGATGGTAGATGGCTCCTTCGGGCACGGGACGGCCGGTCATCTCCTCCAGGCAGAGGGCCTGGGCGGTGAGCTGAATGTCGTCGTGCTCGCGGCGGTGGCGCCGGCCCTGCTTGTATTCCACCGGGTAGGGCGTGCCATCGGGCAGGAATTCCACCACGTCCGCCTTGCCGATGAGGCCGAGGCGGTCACTGTAGAGGGGCAGACTGCGTACTACCCGCCTACCATCTTCCTCCTGGCTGTGTTCGCCGCTGTCCACGCGCCGGTGCGCCCGTTGACCACGCAGGGTGAATTCGTTGTCGTCGAAGACCTGTTCCTGGTGGATGAGGGCGCACTGGCGCGGGCAGTAGCTGTAGTGCTGCAGGGCCGAGAGCATGATGGGTTCTGCCGCCTCGGTGGCCATGTCATCAGTCCACGAGGCGTAGCAGTTCGACGCCCTCGGGCAGGGCGGCCTCGTCGATGCTCACCACATAGTCGCTGAAGCTGCGCGGCACTTCAACGCCTTCCCTGCGCGTGACCTGCACCGTGTCGAACAGGCGGTGGGCCGGGGCCTTGCCGAGCTTGCTGTCGTGCCTGAAGACGTAGAGGCCGCGGGTGGCCATCTCGCCGCGCGCCGCGGAGCGGTCGTGCTCGAACATGTTGGTGAGGGCCTCCCAGAGCAGGTCGAGGTCGTCTTCGGAAAAGCCGGTCTGTCCCGCCAGGGGGGCGGAAACGAAGCCGTGGGCGAGGTAGAGGCCGTAGGGGATAGTGTGCTTGCGGCCCATGGTGCGATTGTCGCCGTCCTGCTTTTCGGCCTCGCCTTCGGTGGCTACGGCCATGCGGGTAATGGAGTGCTCGTGAGCGAAGATGGGATCCATGGATCGGGCAAAGGTGAGCTGCACGGGGCCGCGCACCTGGCCGCAATTGACGCCTGTGGACATGACAGCGCCAAATGTGCGGATGTCGTAGAAGTTTTCACACAGCCAGCGGCGTGCCTTGTCGTTGGCACCCTTGCCCTTCGATTTGACATGTCCCTTCTTGTCTTCTTCCAACTGGTCTTCGTCCCCCACGGCGCGGTAGGCGCGGGCATGTTGCAGATTGAGAATGGCCTTCTCCTTGACGTAGATCTCGAAGGGCGGCTGTTCCTCTTTCACCAGCCCCACGTAGTTGCGCACCTTGCGCTTGAGGCAGACGTCGGTGACCAGGCCCAGGCCGGTCTCGGCGTCCACGCGCGGCAGGTTGCCGGCGTCCGGGTCGCCGTTGGGGTTGCCGTCCTTTACGTCGAATAGCAGGACGAAGTCGTAGCGGTTTGTGAGGCTCATGCGGGTTCTCCTTGTTCGGTGTTTTCTGATTCCGTTGATTTGTCGTGCTTGGTGAAAAAGTCCTGCCGCTGGTGGTAGTAGCCGATGGCGAAGCGACCCTGATCGGCCAGCGAGAGGTGGGGCGGAAAATCATCCAGTCCGCCGATGATCTCGCTCAGCATTTTTTCGAAGTTGGTTACCCGGCCCGGATTTTCCAGCTTGGCCAGGTGGTGCTTGGAGCCCTTGATCAGGGTGGGAAATACCGTGGCGGGCGTGCTCGAGGCGGCGCCGTAGAAACGGTCGCGGATGGTGGCATTGATGCCGGGGCTGGCCTCTTCCTGGATCTTCTCCAGGGTGGCGAACAGCCGGCCCAGGCGGTAGCCGGGATTGGTGTTGTTTTTGTCTAAAGACACGGTGAGTTCCTCCTCTGCGTGGGGATTCGAATGACGGATACGGCGATTGATGCAGGCCTTGATGAGGGCGGCGCGCGGATGAGTGACCTCGCGTTCCGCTCGGATGCGTCGCACAGCGGCGGCCAAAAGACTGTGTGGATAAGGGGCGCCCGTCAGGATGGCGCGCATGGTATCGCCGGCCAGGTTGGGCGGGATGTTTTCCGCCTTGCCCTGGGTGGCGGTACTGACTAGCAGGCGGAACAGGGGCAGGTGTTCGGGCTGTTTGGCGCCGTGGGTGATCTTCAGGTCCTCGAAGTGCTGCACGATGCGCTCGGCGAGCCGGCCGACGGTGGTTACCTCCCAGAAGCGCACGGCGATGCGTGCAGCGTTGGGGGCAAGGCCGAGGACGTAGAAGGTGGTGTCGGCATCGTCGGCCACATAGCGGCCGTGGTCGATGGCGCGGTACAGCTCGGCGAGCTTGTCGGTGTCGCTGTCGGGGTCGTCTTTTTTCGTCTCGCCGAAGAAGTCAGGTACCTGGGTTTCGAGGGCGGTTTTCCTGGCCGACCAGAAGACGGTTGAGCTGTCGCCTACCTGCAGGCGCTGGGGGGAGTCCGTGCGTAGCAGGTTGTTGAGGGCGGTGGTGTAGGCGAAGGCGGCTTCTTCGCTGATGGGGGCATTACTGCCCTGTTCCTTGTTCCAGGAACGAAAGGCATCCAGATTGAAGGAGACGATATTGGCGCCGGAGGTTTGCGCACCCCACACACCCTTGATGGAGGGATGCAGACGACTGACGGGTTGCTGTTTTCCTGTGACGAGGCAGGAGGCTTTTTCTTCATCGTCATTTTCGTGCGTTGCACTCAGGGACTCGAGAACGGCATTGCGCTGGCAGATCAATTCGCTGTCACCGTTGAGACGAAAGCTGATATTGGCATTACTGGCCAACTCTTCCAGCAGTTCGGGGTCGTTGAGCTGCTCGGGGGTGAAACGTTCGAGGAAGCGCAGCAGGGCCTGGATGGCCGGGTCTTCGGATGCTGGCGGGCCGAGTTCACGGATACGCTCGATGAAGGCCTGGTGCTGATCCGCCAGGCGTTGCGGGTCGGTGGTTTTCTGTCCTGGCTTGGGTTGCCGCGGGATGCCGAGGGCGTACTCGGCATTGTCCCACAACAGGTTGGCGGCGATGCCCGAGGTCTTCTTCACGGCCTGGGGCACGAGGAAGGAACGGCCGACCCGTTTCTTTCCCTGTTGCGTCCGCGTGTCCTCGATCTGGACGAGATTGCCCGGTTCATTGATTTCCACGATGAAGGGAAATTCCTTTTCCTCGAAACCGAAGGGAGGCAGGGCGTCGTCGGGGTCGGCGAGCTTGCGCTGGTAGTAGTCATAGAGTGCTTGCAGGATCATCCGCGCACCTCCTCGCTGTCCCAGGCCGGTACCTCGATGACACCGTTCTCCATGCGAGCCTGGAAGAAGCGCGGGGTGGGGTCGTCCGGGTTGCCGTAGTCCAGGTCGTACAGCATCCAGCCGAGGTCGCGGGATTCACCGATGGGTGGTATTCGCTCGGCCTCGGGCGGGAGGGAGCGAAAGTCGGCACTGAATTCGCGGCAGCCGAGGTAAGGCTGGTTGAAGCACTGGCCCTTGCGCAGGCGGCGTTCGAACATCTCAGAAAACTTGACGGCGGCGTTGCCGTCGCCGTGATCGAGGATCTCGAAGCGGGCGTGCAGGCGGTAGGCGACGTCGCGCAGGAACAGGCCGGCACGTTGCTGGCGGTCGTCTTCCACTTGCAGGGCCAGCTGCCCACTGCCCCGTTTCATGGCCGTCTTCACACTGCCCATGGGGATCACGCCGCCCACCTCGTTGCGCCGCAGGTTGATCCAGCGGATGGGCTTGAGCACCTCGATGCGCTCGACGTGCCAGCGGATGGCCGGCTTCCAGAGGATGGCGTCGAAGATGGCGCGGGCGGCGGAGGGGGTGATGACGTCATAGGAGACACGTTCCACCTTCATCTCGGGGCGGGTGAAGCAGGCGAAATCGCCGCTGACTTCCAGACTGTGGGTTTTCATGGCTTGAGCAGTTCCTTGTCACTGGATGAACGGGCACGAACGTAGCCCTGATGGGCGTAGTCGAGGATCTTGCGGTCTTCGGTGATCAGGGTGAGGCCGTGGTGGCGGGCGGTGGCGACCAGCAGGCGGTCGACAGGGTCGGCATGCGGGAAGGCGGGTAGTTGGTTGGCCTGCAGGGCCGCGCCGATGTCGAGTCCGATGACCTGAAATCGTGTGCGTTGCAAAAAGGCGTTCACCCACTCATCACAGGGCTGTCCTAGGTGGACCCGGCCCTTGGCATCGAGCAGGCCCAGTTCCCAGACGGAGAGGATGGACAGGCGCAGGCGTCCGTCTCGATCCAGCCTCTCCAGACGCCTGGCAGCGTTCGGGGGGAGCCGCTGTCGGTTGCCCTGGGCGTACCAGAGCCAGACGTGGGTGTCCACCAGCAAAGACTTGCTCATTCGTTGTAGTCTCCCTTGCTCTCAGCGACGTTCAACCCTTCGTAGAACTCGTCTTCGTCACCGGTCAAGGCACTCCACTCTTCCTCAATGGGCGAGATGATATCGCCGGTAATCTCGATGGTGCCGGCCATGCATCCGAAGTATGAAGCAGGCGTCTCGCTCTCCAGGGGCACCACCTTGGCGACGGGCTTGCCGCGTTTGGTGATAATAATGGGCTCGCGGGTCTGCGCGACTTCATCGACCAGCTTCAGGCATTTGGCCTTGAACTCGGTGGCGTTGATTTTCATGCTGTTTCTCCTGTGGTCATTTTTATATGACCAGTATAGTCCATCTGACCAGTTTTATATGACCAGTCTATCCGTGGCGATTTCACGGGGTTCCAGCACCAGCCCCAGTTCCGGGTCATAGAGGGTGTCCACCACCTGCGCCCAGATGCCAGAAGCGATTTCCTCGATTTCGCCACTGTCCGCCAGGCGTTGATGGGTGAATTGGGGGAGGTTGACGCTGTAACGTTGCAGCTTGCGCAGCAGCCAGCGGTCCGGGCCGGCCTTGCGCAGCTTGCCGATGAGGGTGCGGGCGTTCTCGTCGTGCCACACCAGTACCGGAATGGCGTTGTCATCAATGAGGCGAAAGCGGTTGGCGGCGCTGCGAAACTGGACGCGCAGGGCGTCCTCACCATCACCTTTTGGCGTCAACAATGCGTTGATGTGTCTTTCGTCGAGGTCACTGTCGGCGTAGAAGAGTTCGAAGAAACGGCGGAACAGGTCGTTGTCCAGTGGGTCGTCCACACCGCCATGGAGTACCGAGACGGTCTTGTGCGCGGCGCGGCGCAGCGGGCCGGGTGGTGCCTCTTCCGGGGGTACGAAGACCACCACCCTACCTTTCTCGGGCAACCGGCCCTCGCGGTTGCAGCGCCCGGCGGCCTGGGCGATGGCATCCAGCCCCGCCAGGGCACGGTAGACCACGGGAAAATCCAGATCGACGCCGGCCTCCACCAGCTGGGTGCTGACCACGCGCACGGGTTCGCCTGCCGCCAGCCGAGTCTTGATCTCCGCGATCCGCTCGGAGCGGTGCTGGCCACACATGAGGGCGGACAGGTGCATAGTACCGGGAGGCATCAGGGCATGCAGTTCGCGGGCATGGCGGCGGGTGTTGACGATGGCCAGTACCGTGTCGTGCCGGGTCAGCACGCTGGCGATCTCTTCCCAGTCCCGACGCTGCCGGAAGTCCTCGGGCAGGTGGATGTGTACCCGTTTCATCCGCTTGGCGAGATGCCCGGTGTCGGGAATGATCTCGCGCACGGCGTCCAGGCCACGCAGGATGGTCTTGCCGAAACTGTCTTGGTGGCTGGCCAGGGCCGGTTGGGTGGCAGTGCAGAGCACGAAGCTGACGCCGTAATGCCGTGCCAGCAGATTCATGGCGTCGAGGATGGGTTGCAGAAAGGCCGGCGGCAGGATCTGGGTCTCGTCGAGGATCACCACGCTGTCGGCGATGTTGTGCAGCTTGCGGCAGCGACTGGTGCGCGCGGCGAACAGGGATTCGAAGAACTGTACGTTGGTGGTGACGATGAGCGGGGCATCCCAGTTCTCGCTGGCCAGGCGCGAGCGCGTGTCCAGTGCGTCCGGATCGAGGCTGCTGTGATGTTCCAGCACGGCGTCGCCGAAGATGCCGCGGAAGGTGTCGGCCGTCTGTTCGATGATGCTGGTGTAGGGAATGGCGTAGATGATGCGTCGCTTGCTGTGCTCTCGAGCGTGTTCCAGGGCGAAGGCGAGGCTGGAGAGGGTCTTGCCCCCGCCGGTGGGTACGGTGAGGGAGAACAGACCCGGGGGCTGTTTCGCCGCCTGCCGGCAATGGCCGAGAATCTCGGCGCGCAGACGGTTGACCCTGGTGTCCGGCGCCGAGGTCGAGAGTGCATCCATGTGGGCATCGAAGGCCGTGGCCAACTCGCCTAGCGATGACTGACCTCCGCGCTGGCCGGCTCTGGCCGGATCCATGAAGGCCTCGGTGTCGAGGAAGTCGGCATCGACGAGGCAGGAGAAGAGCATTCGCACCCAGAGGGCAAAGCCTTCCTTGCCACCGGGTGACGGTGGGGAGGAGGGGGGCGTCGGTTCGAGGATTTCCGAGGGGATGCCGGTGCTTAGTGCCTCATCGAGCTGTTCCCGTTGCACCAGGCGCTCGCGCAGGCTGGCGCCGGTGCCGCCTTCCTGCCGGCTCCAGTCCGGGAGTCCCGTGTGATGACCGGCGATGAGATAGGCGAGCACGCGGCCGGGAAGTCCCAGTTGGGTGACAGCATGGATGGCTCCGGCCGCGGAATGGTCCACTCGGCCGGGGAGGCCTTCTGCGTGTGCATCGGGATCACAGCCGCTGGCATTGCGGATGTATTGCTGAAACGCAGGCCGGTATTTACCCAGGTCATGCCAGAGTCCTGCGGTGCTGGCCCAGTCTCCTCCGTTGAATGCTTGTGCAAACCGTTTGGCGCGGCTTGCCGTGTGGGTCAGATGATCGACTAAATCATGGTAAATCCAGGTTTGCTCGTCATTTATCCGCACATGGGCAATGGGATGGTTCAATTTCTTATGTCCCTGTATCCGTACGCAGACATTTCAATATCCTTTTGTTGCTCAGGGTGATTTCATGCAAGTTTAAGGGAATACTGATATATTTGCCCCCCTTTTTTCAGTCCCAGGCGAGGCGCAACGTGTTTACCGGCATCATCGAAACCATTGGCGAAATCCGCGAGATCAGGCCGCGCGGCGGCGACCTGCGCCTGGTGGTGGGCGCGGGCGGCCTGGACATGAATGCCGTCAAGCTGGGCGACAGCATCGCGGTCAACGGCGTGTGCCTGACCGCGGTGGAATTCGACGCCCACAGCTTTGCCGCGGACGTCTCCTCGGAGACGCTGGCCTGCACCACGCTGGCAGATGTTGCCAAGGGTACGCCCGTCAATCTGGAAATGGCCATGCTGCCCACCACGCGCCTGGGCGGGCACCTGGTGAGCGGGCATGTGGACGGCGTGGGGGAGATCCTGCGCCGCTGGTCCGATGCCCGTTCGGAACGCTTTCGCCTCGCGGCGCCCGCGGCCCTGGCCAAATATATCGCCGCCAAGGGCTCTATTTGCGTGGATGGCATCAGCCTCACGGTGAACGCCGTGGAGGGCAATGAATTTGAATTGAACATCGTGCCTCACACCCTGGCGGCCACTACCCTGGGCGGCTATCGGGCGGGGCAGCGGGTGAACCTGGAGGTGGACATCATCGCCCGCTATCTGGAACGCCTGTTGTCTGCCGGCGGCGATGTCGCCGGTTCCGGGGTCAGCAGGGCGCTGCTGGAATCCCGGGGCTTTATTTGAGGTAGTATGGGTATCATGGATTCATCACTGAACAGTATCGAAGAGATTCTCGACGATATCCGCGCGGGCAAGATGGTCATCCTCATGGATGACGAGGACCGCGAGAACGAGGGCGACCTGATCATGGCCGCCAGCCAGGTGCGCGCCGAGGATATCAATTTCATGGCCCGCCACGGCCGTGGCCTGATCTGCCTGACCCTGAGCCAGAAGCGCTGCGAGCAGTTGCACCTGCCGCTGATGGTCAACGACAACAACGCCGCCTACGCCACCAACTTCACCGTCTCCATCGAGGCGGCCAGGGGGGTGACCACGGGCATCTCGGCGGCGGACCGCGCGGCGACCATCCAGGCGGCAGTGGCACCGGAGGCCCGGCCCGAAGACATCGTCCAGCCGGGGCACGTGTTTCCCATCATGGCCCAGCCGGGCGGGGTGCTGACCCGCGCTGGCCATACCGAGGCCGGCTGCGACCTGGCGCGGCTGGCGGGGCTGGAACCGGCCGCGGTGATCGTGGAGATCCTCAACGAGGACGGCAGCATGGCGCGCCGTCCCGAGCTGGAAACCTTCGCCGCCGAGTTTGACCTGAAGATCGGCACCATTGCGGATCTGATCCGCTATCGCCTGGAAAACGAGCGCAGCGTGGAGCGCATTTCCGAATGTGTGCTGAAAAATGACATCGGCGAATTCCGCCTGGTGACTTTCCGTGATCGTCTCGATGGCGGCCTGCACTTCGCCCTGGTGAAGGGGCAGATCAAGCGCAATGAGCCCACCCTGGTGCGCGTGCACATGCCCCATTATCTTGCCGACGTGCTGGGCATGCAGCGTTCCGATTCCAGCTGGCCGTTGAAGGAGGCCATGCGTTACATCCACGATGCTGGCCAGGGGGTTATCGTCCTGCTGGGGCAGACGGAGGGTGAAAGCGAATTACTCAATCGCATCACCCATTACGCGGAGGAAGATGCGGGTGAGGTGGAAGTCAAGCGCGAAACCAGTCCCGACCTGCGCACCTACGGCGTGGGCGCACAAATATTGTTAGACCTGGAAGTGCGCAAGATGCGGGTGCTTTCGGCGCCGAAGAAAATGCATGGCCTGTCCGGTTTTGGCCTGGAAGTGGTGGAATACCTCAATCATAACTGATGATTTCTTTTGAATTGAATGGATAAAAAAACATGAGCAACATAAAAACCATCGAAGGCAATTTTACCGCGCAGGGCGCGCGCTTCGGTCTTATCGCCGGGCGTTTCAACAGTTTCGTGGTGGACAGCCTGGTGGCGGGCGCCATCGATACACTCAAACGCCACGGTGCCAAGGACAGCGATTTGCAGTTAGTCAAGGTGCCCGGCGCCTTTGAGATGCCGCTGGTGGCGGCGCGCATGGCGGCAAAAAAGGAATTCGATGCGATCATTGCCCTGGGCGCGGTGATCCGCGGCGGCACGCCGCATTTCGAATACGTGGCCGGCGAATGCACCAAGGGCCTGGCCGCGGTCTCCGCGCAATACGACGTACCGGTGGCCTTTGGCGTGCTCACCGTGGACTCCATCGAGCAGGCCATCGAGCGGGCCGGCACCAAGGCGGGCAACAAGGGCGTGGAAGCGGCCCTGTCGGCCATCGAGATGGTCAACCTGCTCAAGGCCCTCGGTTAGGCCCATGAGCCAGACCCGACACAAGGCGCGCCGCCTCGCCACCCAGGCCCTGTATTCCTGGCAGATGGCCGGGCGGAACCTGGCCGATATCGAGGCGGAATACCGCCAGGATCACGACATGAGCAAGGTGGACGGCGAGTATTTCCACGAACTGCTGCACCAGGTGCCGGCCCATCTCGATGAGCTGGATGCCCAGCTGGCACCCCTGCTGGACCGGGGGATCGAGACGGTGGACGGCGTGGAGCGGGCCATCCTGCGCCTGGGCTGTTACGAGCTGGCGCATCGGCTGGACGTCCCCTATCGCGTGGTGATCAACGAGTCCGTGAAGCTGGCCAAGACCTTTGGCGCGGATCAGAGCCACAAGTACATCAACGGCATTCTCGACGGGCTGGCAAAGAAGCTGCGGGCCGTGGAAGTCAACGCCGCCCACTCCCGGGATAAATAAGCCCCCTTGTCCGCGCAGCCGCGCAATGCCGCCATGAGTCATTCCGAGTTCGAGCTGATTCGGCGCTTCTTCAGCGAACAGGGCGTGCAGCGCGCCGATGTTCCCCTGGGCATCGGCGATGATGCCGCCCTGTTGACGCCGCCGGCGGATCAGCAACTGGCCATGTCCGTGGACACCCTCATCGCCGGCGTCCATTTCCCGTTAGACACGCCGGTCCTGGCCGTGGGCCACAAGGCCCTGGCGGTGAATCTCAGCGACCTGGCCGCCATGGGCGCCGAGCCGGCCTGGGCCACCCTGGCCCTGAGTCTGCCCGAGGCGGACGAGGCCTGGCTCAGCGATTTTGCCCGGGGCTTTTTCAGCCTGGCCAGGAAACACCAAGTACAACTGGTGGGGGGTGACACCACTTGCGGGCCGCTGAGTATCACCGTGCAGGTGACGGGCTTCGTGCCGCCGGGGCAGGCCCTGACCCGCAGTGGCGCACGACCGGGCGATGGTGTGTATCTCACCGGCACCGTGGGGGATGCCGGGCTGGGGCTGCGGCTGCAGCAACAGGGTGAGCCGCACAGCGCTGTTGGCGCGACGCTCATCCGCCGCCTGGACTCTCCCGCCCCGCGCATCGCCACCGGCATCCACCTGCGTGGCCGTGCCAGCAGCGCCATCGATGTCTCCGACGGTCTGGCGGCGGATCTGGGCCATATCCTGGCGGCCAGCGGGGTGGGGGCGGAGCTGCACATCGAACAGCTACCCCTGTCCGCGGCTTTTCGCGAGCTGGCGCCGGCGGACGCCTGGCAGGCCGCGGTGAGCGCGGGGGACGACTACGAGCTGTGTTTCACCCTGCCGCCGGGAGAGGAGCATGTGTTGACCGAGCTGGACTGTCCCTGCACCCGTATCGGTGAGATCACCGCCACCCCGGGCCTGCGCTGGTATGATGCCAGGGGTAACGAGTTATCGTTAGAGCGCAGCGGCTTTGATCATTTCAGCGGGCAGCAGCCATGAGCGGGCAGCAGCCATGAGCGAACAACAGCCATGAGCGGACAACAGCCATGAACCGCAACAGCGCACCGCCCAGCGTGTGGCGCCGGCCCAGCCATTTCCTGGCCTTCGGTTTTGGCAGCGGGGCGGCGCCTGTTGCCCCCGGCACCTTCGGCACCCTGGCGGCGGTGCCCATCTATTTGTTGTTACAGCCCCTGGGCCCGTGGGCCTACCCGGCCGTGGTGGCGGGGATCACTCTGCTGGGCGTCTGGTTGTGCCAGGTCACCAGCCGCGATCTGGGCGTGCACGACCACCCCGGCATCGTCTTGGACGAGATCGCCGGTTATCTCATCACCATGATTGCCGCGCCGCCGGGCTGGGCGTGGATGGTCACCGGCTTTGTGCTATTCCGCTTTTTTGACATCATCAAGCCCTGGCCCATCCGCTGGGTGGACCGCCACGTGCACGGCGGCCTGGGCATCATGCTGGACGATGTGCTGGCCGCCGTGTTCGCCTGGCTGGTGCTGCAGGGGCTGGTGCTGGCGGTATAATGCTTCGCGAACAATGGAAGCGGCAGGTTTTTTTATTTTGGAGAAACAGAGCATGGACAAACAAATTGCGGCAAAATGGGTAGCCATCACGGTGTGGCTGTTGCTGGGCATCCTGTTCAGTGGCCTCGTCCTGGCCGGGGAGGTCAGCGTGGTGAAAACGCGTTTCGAACAACGCGGCGACAGCTGGTATGTCAGCACCACGCTGCGTCATGCCGACACCGGTTGGAGTCATTACGCCGATGCCTGGCGGGTGGTGGATGAAAAGGGGCGGATCTTTGGCACCCGCACCCTGTATCACCCCCATGTGGACGAACAGCCCTTTACCCGCAGCCTGGGTGACGTGAAGATCCCCGCCGATGTCTCCGTGGTTTTCGTCGAGGCCCACGACACAGTGCACGGCTGGTCCAAACAGCGGGTCAAGGTGGATTTACGCAAGACTCAGGGAAAGCGCTTTGAAGTTAGGCGCTAAACGACTGTTTTAAAGGTGCTTTGTTTTATGGAGCAAAGGCATTGAGGAGACCTCAAGTCTCGCTGGTTTTATTTGTGCCCTTGATAACGGTTCTACCCTTAATCGCTGCCGACAACATTCAATAAATATCAGCGCAAATTTGCCCAACATCACTAAAGATTGCGCCCCGCCGATCGTTACTATGGGCAAGGATTTATTTACGGATTGGCCGTAAGTAACGCATCGGTAAACGTGGTAAAGCGCATGGCCAAAATAACCTCTCTTTCCTCCAATGAAGTCAGTGAGTTGTTGATGGGTTCACCCCTGGATGTTTTTGAATGGGTGCAGCAGGGCCGTTTGCATGTCCGCCTGGAAGACGGTTTCAATTCGGTCTTTTCACGGGAAGAACTTCGTCATTTTGCGCTGATGCGCGGCATGAACATCGGCCGGCCTGACAAAAATAAACTACACATCCTCATCGTCGATAATGACTTTCGCATGACCCGCTCGTTGGTGGAGCTGTTCGACACGCTGTCCGACTCCGTGGAGGCCAGCGCGGTACACAGCGCCTTCGAAGCCGGACAGCATCTGCAAAGTAGTGCGCCAGATATCGTTCTGCTGGATCTGCAACTCCCCAACCAGGAAGGAATCGAAATGTGTCGGCGCATCAAAAGTAACCACGACACGCGTCACGTCCGACTCATAACCATGAGTAGTGATTGTAGTGATGAAGACATGCATCGCAGTCTGATGCTTGGCGCGGAAAGCTGTATCGCCAAACCGTTGGACAATCAACAGCTCTTCAAGGCCATGGGCTTAAATCTGGAAATTCCGGAAACACATACGTTTGGTCAGGTGGAAATCTGTCAGTAATTGGTAGGACACCGGTTCAGTTTATAATGCTCTTTACTGAGTAGATGTCATAACGGGTATTCTTTGATTGTACGTTCCCGTTGGGTTTTTCACCGGCCAGGAAGGGCGCTCCCTTGGGGCGCTTGACCACTACCCGTTTGGCGGCGCTGTGTCGCGCGGCTTGTAGCAATACGCCCGCATCTTCATCGTCCCCCACCAGCGCCCGCAGGGCCCGCATCTCCTTTTTCACCAGGGCGCTTTTACTGCGCTGCGGATACATGGGGTCGAGGTAGACCACCTCGGGTCGCTCGTCGGTTTTTGCCTGTCGTTGCAGCCAGTCAATGGCATTGTCCTGTACCAGTTGCAGGTGTGACCGGGCAATGTCCGTCAGTTCAGGCTCGGCGGCCAGGCGCCGCAGCCCGTCTTCCAGCAGAGCGGCGAGGATGGGCGAGCGCTCGATCATGGTGACTCGTGCGCCGAGGCTGGCCAGCACGAAGGCATCCCGACCCAGGCCTGCAGTGGCATCCACCACGCTGGGGTTGACGCCCTGTTTAAGACCCAGGGCCCTGGGCAGGGCTTGTCCGCGGCCACCGCCAAACTGCCGGCGATGAGCCGCTTTGCCATGCACGAAGTCGATGTACACATGGCCTTTGAAATCACTGCGCCGGCTGGAGAGCACGAGGATATTGTCATCCGAGGTTTTTGGTTCCGCCAGGAATGACAGGGTGAAATGAAAATCCTCGCAGGGCCTGGCGTGGGGCGCATCACAGACCGGCAGGTTCAGGCGCTGCGCCAGGGCCCGCAAGCGGTTTTGTGTGTCGGCCGTTTCCAGGCCCGTCAGGGTGATGGCCAGGCTGGGGGGTGTTGCAGGCACGCTCAGGCAGGGAATCCCCGGGCCGCTATTTCCTGTTTGGCCTGCAGGGCGAGCAGGGCCATGTGCAGGTCTTTTTCCCAGTCGTAAGCTTGTAGCGGTGGCAGCCCCTGGGCGGCTTGCAGGTCGCCCGCGGTATTGTGCGCATAGATATGGACATGGCGGGTTTCAGCGATGGAGGGGGTCATGTCCGGCCAGATCTCGTGGAGGATGTTTTCCGGACGCACCACGTCCCATTGGTCGATGAGTCGATACTCATCGTTCAGGGTGTCGAGCATTTCCGGGCTGCCGGTCTGACGTTGTCCGGTGTTGGGGTCCACGTGGTCGGTAAAGATATAAATGATCATCTTGGTTTTGTGTTGCACCAGCGCCTCGCTGGGGTTGCTGCCGCTGGGCGGCCAGGCAACCAACACTGCGTCCGGGGACAACTGCTCCAGCCCGTCGTCGCTGTACTGGAAATGTTCGGTATCGAAGAAGGATTCGATCTGGTTGGGTTTGTTCTGCCCGGCAAACTGGCGCAGGCCCAGCACAGTCATCCCTTCGCGTCCCAGCAGGCTGCCGATGAAGCCATTGCCGGGAAACAGGTCAGCCACTCGCGGCTGGTCAGCCAGTTGGCGGACGTAAAAGGCGATCTTCTGCATCTCTTCGCGCAGTGGATAAAAGGGTGCCACGGTGGCGCTGTACTGTGCCGGGTCGCGATCCGGGTTACTGAAGATCAGATTGTGCAGTGGCAGATCCTTGATGCGCGCGGCGAAGGACAGGTTGGTGTTCCAGGCGTAATGGGTCTTTTCCTGAAAGGCGATGATGCGATTGAACATGTCCTCGGTAAAGGTTTCCATGTTGCGCAGGGGTTCGAATTTGTTGGGCATATTCATGGTGTTAGCAAAAATGATGTGAAAGCGGTGATGGGACGTAATAATGTTTGGGGGCGGAAAATTCGTCTACGATGTAACAGTCGACTGACGCCCCAGTGTAATGGGCCGTCCGTCCTCTGGCAACCAGACCCGTTGGAAGATAAGATTTTTTCAGAGAGGGAGTCATGAAGGCTAATACACGCATGAGAGGTAAGTGGATAACGGCACTGTTTGGATTGTCTTTGTCGGGAACGGTGGGAGCGGGGGTATCCCACATCGGGCTGACACCGGTATTCGAAAATCTGTCCTTCAAGCGTCCCCTGCTGCTGATCGAAGCACCCTTGCAGGCATCGCCCGGGGAAATACTGCGTGCCACAAAGTCACCCCGCTATTGGTACGTGGTGGAGCAGGCGGGGCGGGTGATACGTCTGCAACAGTTGGAGAATACTCTGCAGCGTCGCGTGTTTGTGGATTTACGCAAGCAGGTGGAGTCTGGCCCCAACGAGGCCGGCCTGCTGGGCATGGCGCTGGATCCCGGATTTGCAGAAAACGGTCATGTGTATTTGTCCTATACCCGCCGGGGCGATCCACTGGTGTCGGTATTGTCACGCTTCGTCAGCCGTGATGGTGGCCGTAGTCTCGATACATCTTCAGAGCAGATCTTGCTGGAGGTTGCACAGCCCTACAGTAATCACAATGGCGGGAACATCCGATTTGGGCCGGATGGCTATCTCTATTATGGATTGGGTGATGGTGGCTCGGCAGGTGATCCCGAGGGGAACGGGCAGAATATACATACCCTGTTAGGCGCATTACTGCGACTGGATGTACACAGAAAAGGCGCTTATGGGATTCCTGCGGACAATCCCTTTGTGAAGAATGAAGGCCGAAAGGAAATTTTCGCCTACGGGTTGCGCAATCCCTGGCGCTGGAACTTTGATCGCAAGAATGGTGATTTATGGTTGGCCGATGTGGGACAGAATGCCTGGGAGGAAATCAATATTATTCGCGCCGGTGGCAACTATGGCTGGAATTTACGTGAGGGCCGTCATTGTTATTCTGGGGATTGCCGTCGTCCCGGGCTAATCGAACCTGTGGCGGAATATGGTCATGACGAAGGTTGTTCGGTGACAGGTGGTTATGTTTACCGGGGGGAGCTCATGCCGGCATTAAGAGGCGTTTATGTGTTTGCGGATTTCTGCAGTGGCAGGGTGTGGGGCTTGTTCAAGAAGGGAACTGCTTATGCTCGGCGGTTATTATTGAAAACCGACCTTAATATTGCTTCCTTTGCGGAAGATCGATTGGGAGAGATTTATGTTGTGGATCTGGGTGGTAAACTCTTTCGTCTGACAGCGGTGATGCCGGAATAGGTGTTTGCTGGGGTCTGGATATCAAATTTACTGCTGAATATTATTCAGTCGATGTGCCAGTACGGCAACATCGATTTCTTCCACCGTGTCGATATGCAGCGCATATTTATTCTCTTCGTCAGTCAATGGCTGCTGTTCGGTGAGTTGCTTTTCCAGTACGCGCAGGTTGGCCTCGGAGGCGTCTGTCCCCTGTTGTTCTCGTTGCTTGACACGTTGTCGCAGGATGTTCTCATCTGCCTGGCAATCCAGAATAACGAAAGGACAGGCGAGTTGTTGCGCAAGGCTGAAAAACCTGGTGCGTTGCTCGTATTGTAAAAACGTAGCGTCGACGAGTACAGAAAAACCACTGTGCAGGCAGATGTCTGCCAACGTGTACAGGCGCTGGTAGGTGGCCCGTGTGGCATCGTTCGCATAGATGCCGGTGTTCAGGCCCGATTCACTGTGCGTCAGTTCACTGAGACCGAACAGGCGTTTACGTTCCACGTCGGAGCGTAAATGGATCACGTCGAAATGACGGGCCAGTTCCCGCGACAGGTAACTCTTTCCCGATCCCGACAGACCGTGGGTGATGATGAGTCGCACTCTGTCCGGCCGGGTGTATTTGTCAGCCAAATGAATATAGTTATGTATTTGCTGCTGGTTTTGCGCAATCTTTGATGCGTCATCGAGCTGGGATAGGCGCAGTCCGGCTACCTTGGCGCGCACCATTGCGCGGTATACCTGATAATAGCGCAGGGTGGCCAGTCCCCCGTAATCACCACAGAGGGAAAGGTAGCGGTTCAACAATGGGCGGGACAGGGTCTGTTGCTGGTGGTCATCCAGATCCATGAGCAGGAAGGCCAGTTCACTCATCACATCAATCCAGCGCAGCTGAGGGCTGAATTCGATGCCGTCGAAGGGTACAACCTGGTCGTGCCATAAAACGATGTTTCGCAGATGAAGGTCGCCGTGACATTCCCGGACAAAACCATCTTTTTTGCGTTGTGCGAATACTGCGCGCAGTTTTTCATGTTGTGTTTGTGACCATTGATGCAGGTGATGGGAGGTTTCCCGTATGGCTGCCATGAATGACTGGCTGTTGATGCACTTATCCACCTGAATAAAGTTCTCGTTGACGGGGTTCCAGATGGCATCGGGGGTGCCGAAGTCATCATTCGGCGTGGACACCGCGATACGCTGGTGGAACTCGGCGAGGGTGCCTGCGGTCTGTTCCATGAGCGATACTGAAAGCGCGCCGCGTTCGAGTAACTCATCAAAGGTCTGCCGGGGGTCGAACTGGCGCATCTTTACAGCATATTCCAGGGGTGTGCCGCTGCCGCCCAGCCGTGGCATTTCGGGGCTTCCCGTAACTGGAACCACCGCCAGATAAAGTTGCGGTGCCAGGCGTCGGTTGAGGCGGAGTTCCTCCTCGCAGTAAAAGTGCCGTTTTTCAAGGGTGGAGAAATCCAGAAAACCGAAATCCACCGGCTTCTTGATCTTGTAAACGAATTCACCGGTGAGCAATACCCAGGAGATATGGGTTTCGAAAAGCCTGATATCTGCCACTGGGTGAGGATAGGCCGCGGGGTTTTGCAATGCGCAGATGATGGAATGGTTTTTCATTATGTGGGAAGCATAGCAAAACCATTCATATCCAGTCTGTTTTGCATCAATGTGAGATACAATACTCGGGCATGTTTTCCATTTTCAAAAAACGCTGGCTCAACAGGCTTTGGCTCAATAAGCGCCGTTCCATGAAACGCAGGCGCCAGCGTAAGCAAAAGCACCGTTCCCGGCGCCGGCAGGCCACTGCCTGGTTTGTGCGCGGCGAGACCCTGCGCAGGGCCTTGTGGGTGTCGTTGGCCATACTGGGGTTATTTTCCGTGTATGTGTTTTATCTGGATACCCAGGTGCGTGATCAGTTTGAAGGCAAGCGCTGGTCACTGCCCGCCCATGTCTTTGCCCGGCCACTGGAATTGTATCCGGATCAGGCGCTGACGGCTCGGCAGTTCGTTGCGGAGTTGCAGCGACTGGGATACCGTACGGAGGCTGCCCCCCGTCTGCCAGGCAGTTATGCTCGTTCAGGCAATGCCTTTGTGCTGGTCACCCGTGCGTTTCATTTCTGGGATGGCGAGGAACCCAGCCGACGCGTGCGCCTGGAGTTTTCCGCCGGTCGGGTGTTGGGGATCTGGCGGGCCGATACGGGGGACGCAGTGGATTTGTTGCGCCTCGACCCGCCACTCATCGGTAACATTTATCCCGGGCATCGCGAAGACCGCATCCTGGTAAAGCTGGATGAAGTGCCAGTGCTGTTGATTGACGCCTTGCTGACGGTGGAGGATCGATCTTTTTTTTCACATCATGGTGTCTCACTGCAGTCCATCCTGCGTGCTCTGTGGGTCAATCTGCGTGCTGGCAGAACGGTGCAGGGCGGCAGCACGCTGACTCAGCAACTGGTGAAGAATTTCTTCCTCACCAATGAACGCACCCTGTGGCGCAAGTTCAACGAAGCCATCATGGCCTTGTTGCTGGAGATTCATTACGACAAGAACGAGATCCTTGAGGCCTACATCAACGAGATTTATCTTGGCCAGGATGGGCGCCGGGCCATCCATGGCTTCGGCCTGGCCAGCCAGTTCTACTTTGGCCGGTCCCTGAAAAAACTCACTCCGCAAGAGATTGCCCTGCTGGTGGCACTGGTGAAGGGGCCTTCCTATTACGATCCGCGTCGCCATGCACAGCGGGCCTTTGCAAGGCGCAACCTGGTGCTGCAATTACTTGAAGACCGGGGCAAGCTCGATTCCGCTATCGTCGCCAGCGCTGCACACGAGGCGCCTGCGGTGTTGCCTCAGAATTCCACTCGGGTATCGCGAGTACCGGCCTTTATTGACCTGGTGCGTCGCCAGCTGCGTCGCGATTACAGCGAGACCGATCTCAATTCCGAAGGTCTGCGCATTTTCACCACATTGGACCCCCGGGTGCAGAAGATTGCCGAACAGGCCGTCAGCTTGCAGTTAGACCGCCTGCAGCGCGAAGGCGTGGATGCGGAAATACAGGGCGCCGCAGTGGTGGCGAATGTCAACAATGGCGAAGTGCAGGCGGTGGTAGGCGGGCGCGATCCACGCTTTGCCGGTTTCAATCGCGCGCTGGATGCGCAACGCCCCATCGGCTCACTGATCAAACCCGCAGTGATGCTTACCGCCCTGCAGCGGCCCGCGCAATACACCCTGGCCACGATGCTGGACGACGGCCCCCTGGAGGTGGACATGGGGGGCGGCGACTACTGGCAGCCACAGAATTTCGATCATCAGCATCACGGTGGGCCGGCGCAACGTGTCTTGTTGTATGATGCCCTGGTACACTCATACAATATCGCCACGGCGCGCCTGGGCCTGGCTCTGGGGGTGCCGGCGGTAACGGATACCTTGCGTGCACTGGGTGCGGAACGTCCCTTCAGCGACTACCCCTCCCTGTTGCTGGGGGCGGTCAATTTCTCTCCGTTGGAAGTGACGCAGATGTACCATACCCTGGCCGCTGGTGGCTTTCGTACGCCTTTGCGCGCCATTCGCGCCGTGCTTACCGCCGATGGGCGGCCTTTGCAACGTTACCCCTTGTCTGTGACGCGGGTGGTGGATCACAAGCCGCTGTATCTGCTCAACAGCGCACTACGTGGCGTGACCCGCGAGGGTACCGGTCGTGGTGTACAGGCATATTTGCCGGCGGGGATGGTGGTGGCCGGCAAGACCGGCACCAGTGACGAGCTGCGCGACAGTTGGTTTGCCGGCTTCAGTGAAAATTACGTGGCGGCAGTGTGGCTGGGACTGGACGACAATCGTCCTGCGGGGCTCACCGGTGCCCGCGGGGCCTTGCGCGTGTGGGGTGATATGCTGTCCCGGCTGGAGACGCACAGTTTGTCTGCCGCAGCGCCCGATGGTGTGGATACGCTTTGGGTGGATCAACGCAATGGCCTACGCAGTGATGACGATTGCCCCTATTCTGTACAGTTGCCGTTTATTGCCGGTTCACAGCCCGGACAACACAGTGCCTGTGAACTGGAAGTGATGGATGAATGAAACCTGCGATGCCACCTGAATCTCCAACCACGGCCCAATGCCTGTCCGACCTTTTCCGTGTGGCGCTACTCGTGGTTATGCTGGGCCTGACGGCCTGCGCCAGTGGCCCAGGCAAAGATGAAAGCAGTATCGGTTCCACCCAGGATGCAGGCCGTGCCATTAATACTTTATTGGCCAGGGCGGAGTTGCAGGTGCAGCAGTCTCGCTGGGAGCGGGCCGCGGCTTTGCTGGAACGGGCGCTACGCATCGAGCCGCGCAATGCCGGGCTCTGGCATCGTCTGGCGCTGGTTCGTTTCCGCCAGGGACGTTATGCCATGGCGGAGAGCCTGGCGCAAAAATCCACCGCCCTGGCGGGGGATGATGAGGCGCTCAAACGGCGCAATGCCGAATTGATCGAGATGGCGCGCCGGGCCGCTGCCGGGGACTGATTCTCACCTGAAAATTTGCCTGGTTTGGAGGCGCTGCCCCGGGCCCGTTTTCCAGGCACTGTGGTGTCCATTACGGGTGTCCATTACGGCCTTCAGAAACCCAGCAGTCTTCCCGTCTGGTAAACCATTACCGCCGCCAGCCAGGCCACAACAAAGCCCATGGTCACACTCAGCAGGGTGATCTTCCAGGAGTGGGATTCCGCACGAATCGCGGAGACAGTGGCCACGCAGGGGGTATATAACAAGGTGAACACCATGAAACTGAGGCCCTGCAAGGGAGTGAAGTGGGCGGATATTTGCTGGCTTAGTTCGGCGCCGCCGTAGATGACCGCCATGGCGCCGATCACTATTTCCTTGGCGATAAAACCAAAGACAAGGGCAATGGTCTCGCGCCAGCCAATACCCAGGGGGGCGAACAGGGGGGAGAAGAACTGTCCCAGCTGGCCGGCCCAGGTGTCGGCGCTGGCGGGGGCGGCGCTGGTCGGCAGGTGGGTGAGAAACCAGACCGCAATGACGCCCAGGATAATCATAGTTCCGGCCCGCTTGAGGAAATGCCGCAATTCGTGCCAACTGCGCAGGGCCACGCTGCGCGCGGTGGGAAGGCGATAGGGTGGGATCTCCATGATGAAGGGCTCGGGCTTGTTGCTGATTTTGATGGCCTTGAGAAACAGCCCCACCAGGATGATGGCGATGAAGCTGCTGAAATACAGAAAGAACAGCACCCAGGGGGCCATCCGTGGGCTGAACAGAATGCTGATAAGAAACACGAACACCTGCAGCCGGGCACTGCACAGGGTGAAGGGGATCAGCAACATGGTGACGATGCGGCTGTGGGCACCTGAGAGGATGCGGGTGCCCATCACCGCGGGCACGTTACAGCCAAAGCCCAGCAGCAGGTTAATAAAGGTTTTGCCATCCAGGTCCAGGCGATGCATGAGGCGGTCCATGAGAAACGCCGCGCGGGCCAGATAGCCGCTGTCCTCGATCAGCGACATGAAAATAAAAAACAGGGCAAGAATGGGGAAGAACGAGGTCACCACGCCCACACCCTGCCAGATGCCATCGAACAACAGACTTTGCAGCCAGCCCGGCAGGGCTTGCGCCACGGCGGTGCCGCGCATGCCGGCCTCGGCTGCATCGAAGCCATTGGCCAGCCAGTCTTGCAAGGGGGTACCCAGGCCATAAATGGCCTGAAATAATACCAGCATGGCGAGCAGGAATATGGGCAGGCCAAACCAGGGATGCAGCAGGAGGTGGTCGATGCGATCAGTGCGCGTGTCCACCGGCAATGGCTGGGCGTGGGTGGCCTCCAGCACCAGGCCGCGTGCGGCATTGAAGCGGCAGTTGGCGCAGGTGATCGGCAGCTCGGTACCGGTGTTTTCCTCGATCTTTTCACGCAGTTGGTGGGCGGTGGCTGCAATCGCCGGGTCGTCGACAAGATTGCCCGGTGCTTTTTCTTCCAGCAGGCGCATGGCCATGAAACTGTGATCCAGCTTGTGAGCGCTATCCGATTTTTCAATGCGCCGGGCCAGTTCTTCCACCGCATTCTCCAGTACTGGCGGACAGGAGATGTGAGGTGGGTGTGTCCGTTCCGGATGTTGGATGACTTGGTATAGCGCGGCCTCCAATTCGGGAATGCCGGCGCCACTGCGCGCCGAAATGGGGATTACCGGCACCCCAAGATGGCTGGACAGGGCATCAATATCCAACGCGATGCCCAGTTTTTCCGCCTCGTCCATCATGTTCACGGCTACCACCATGGGCAGGCCACTGGCGGCCATTTGCAGAGTCAGTCCCAGGCCCCTGTAAAGGTTGCGCGCATCAAGGAGGTTGAGAATGACATCCGGTGGGGTCTGTAAAAAGTAGTCGCGCACCACGGTCTCTTCTTCCGTCACCGGCGACATGGCATAAGCGCCGGGCAAATCCACCAGATCGACGGAATATTCACCTAACGTGAAGTGACCGGTCTTTTTCTGTACCGATACCCCCGGCCAGTTACCCGTGCTCTGGCTTGCCCCGGTGAGTCGGTTGAACAGGGTGGTCTTGCCCGTATTGGGGATCGAGCTGAGGGCGATAGTGACGGTAGAGGCCTGTTTACTCATCGCCGGTTTCAACGATAATTTTATCGGCCTCTCCTTTACCGATGCTGGGTGTCTGCCCACTGTCTTCCAGCCTGAGAATCAGCGGCCACTGCTCGGGGTAGGGTACCCGGAACCTTTTCCCCGGCTGGAGACCGACGGCCCTCATCCGTTGTTGGAAGGCCTTGCCCCCCGCCAGGGATCGCACACGGTATTCATGTTCGCTATCGATGGGTGCAGAGGAGAGTGGCATGGCAAGGAGCTGGCAATCCAGGGCGCGAACCTCCTCTTCCCGCAGGGCGAAACTCTGCCCCTGATCCATACAGACTTCGACGGTCTTCCCGAAGGGTGCAAGGCGCACCACACGCAGCGTGGCACCGGGTAGAACACCCATTTGGGCCAACCGCTGCGCGACGCCGGCATTGTCGCCCAATGAGCGAATGGTGCATTCCATTCCGGGCCGGACACTGAATTTATGGCGGGTATCCATTGGTTAGCTTCATTGCTGGTTGATCCGGCCAGTATATCGCGAATCACCGGTGGCGTCGTGGCTGGCAAAGAGCGGATGTGTTTGAGCAGACCACGAGGCTTGCCATGGCAGACATTCTGGCTTCAAAAATTTCAGTTTCATCACGGATTAAGTCAGGAAAAGGCAGAGACCGTTAAGTACGCGAGGCCGCGGAGATAGAACCGGCCGGATTCTGTGATCGGCCAGGTATGTGAGGAGATTCTGAGCTCGTCCGCGTGCAAAACGCCACACTGGGAAAGGCAAGCCAAAGAGTCTGGCCGATCATATTTCAACTTGAATCAGACCGGCGCCGTTGCAAGTCAGATACGGCAACTTGTCAAGGTGAAAAAGAATGCTTCCAAGGTGTTCGTGTAACAAACTTTACGTGCAAGGATGAGGACGAATGGTTCATTGATGAACAAAGCGCGATTGCGCAAAAATAGATGAGCAGTGAGTATGCTAAGACTCTGTCCTGAAATACGTAATAAGAGAATCTTTCCAATCTTCAATAAAGCTTTTGTATGCTGAAGAAGTAAAACCCTCAATAAACTGATTTCCCTTGTCAGACAATCCAATATACTCATAAGAAACCTGTATCTTGGTGTGGGCGCTACTCAATTGAATGCACGTTACTTCAATAATGCCCACTTTATATTCCGGCTCGATTTTATAAAGTTGAATGCAATGCTCTTTTGGATCGTATTTTTTTACGATCCAAACTGCTTCAGCTGATGCATGATCATGATTCCTTGTTAGGAATACATAGTTTTCATGTATGTCGGTGCCGCCCATGATATTTTCATAGTCCCAGCCCGGTACCCACAGTTTTTCACCTTCTGGGCTGAATAATGGAAATAGATCGTTTACAGGCTGCGCAATCTCAAAAGAAGCAGTATGTTTGGTCTTGTTCATTATAGATATTGCCTTTCGGGTGCTGATGTCTCACCATGTATGCGGCAAAATACAAAGCGGTGAATGAGCAGTGTTTTTATGGTCCGATTCTCCGCGCCTTATTTATTGGCTCTCGGTTCCATGATGTTTTCCAAGTCCACAACATCCCAGTCGCCACTATTACGATACAACCGTTTTCCATGGTTCGGATAGACAGCCACGTTTTGTTTCAGGCGCTGCTCCATGATCAGAAAGAAGAGTGTTTCAGTTCCGGTATTTTTCAGGGGGTGTGCAGCAGTATTTGCAGGAAAACCAACGCAGTCGCCTTCCTTATACGGAAATGACATGTCTTCAATGAAGGGATATGTGTTCCCCTGCATATAACAAGCTCAGTTTGTCACGATCAGGAAGCTGCCTGCACCGATCATGCAAGCAGCCGCAACGTGTCTTGCAAAAGTTATCATTGTCTGATTCAGGTGTGTCCTGGCAATTTTTGTCGCCAGGACGGCGTAGCTGATCTTTACACTGCCTACGGCCATTATAGTGATCGTAAGAATGATACCAATGTCTGTCAGGTCAACGGATTTTGTGTCCATGAATAACGGGAACAGACTCATATAAAAGACGATTGCTTTTACGTCGCCCATTGTCATAAATAGCCCCGCCAGGAAACTGCCCACCAGGCTGCCCAAGGGGCGTTGTTTGAGCGTCATGCTGGCTTTGCTCTGGCTTAGCCACAGAGTGATCCCTGTCCATATCAGATAGGCGCCGCCCAGGTATTTGATTGTCAGGAACAGATTGCCCAGGGTATTGGCAATAACGGACAGGCCGAGGAGCGCCAGTGAAACAAATACCAAATCACCGATAACAATGCCGGAGACGACGGCAATGCCGTCTGCTACGCCTAACGTTGCAGATCGTGTAACAACCAGTGCCACGCTGGTGCCTGGCACAGCGGCCAGGGTGGCCAGGGTAAAAAACAGTATTATTGAGTCATTGATGTTCATGTTTCAGGCGGCTTCATCCCGGTTTGGAATCGCAGCTATCGTTCCGTCATATTGACGATTTCGATACCCGGCATCCACATCATGTCGGTGATGCCAAAGTCGTAACCAAGTTGGGATAGCAGTGTGGTGATTTGACCGCGGTGATGTGTCTGGTGGTGGAAGAAATGCGTGAGTGCATCGGCCAACCGGAAGCGGTGCGTCTGTTGCGTGACAACCGCTTGAAAGGCAATGATCCGGTCAAGGTCGTTTTCAGTCAACGTACCGATCCATGAGTCGATGGCCATATCTGTCTCAGTCCTCGCTTCCCTTAGCGCCTCGAAGTCGCTGAATAGTTCCTGATCCAGAGATTCAACCGGGAACGGTGTACCGGTGAAGCGTCCCATCCAGAGCCGGTCGCCCAGTAGCAGATGGTTGAGTGTGCCATGGATGGAATGAAAGAAAGCGCCCATATCCTTTTTGCGCGTCTCGTCGGGGACTGCTTTGCACACGCTATAGAGTTTCTGATTCATCCATTGGTTGTAATGACTCTGAATGGCATATTGCGATTTTCTCGCCTGGTTCACTGTATGGCTCATGATAAAGACTCCTTTGGTTCGCTCTCCTTTGGTTCGCCCTCCCTTGGTTTGCACGCTCTGGTTTTGCATTCCTCGGCCACCTGTTTCCGAAAGGCGCTGGCCAGGGTGGAAAATACCGGCCCCGGGCAGTGGCGCAGGGGGCGGCCATCCACTTCACGTACCGGGATGAGTTCCGCACCGGTTCCGCTCATGAAACATTCATCGGCGGTGTATAGATCGTAAGGGGTGAGTGGGACTTCCCGGGCAGGGATATTCAGTTTTGCAGCCAGTTCCAGAATAAGCCCTCGAGTGATGCCAGCCAGGGCGCCGTCAGCTGGCCGCGGCGTGGCGAGATGGCCGCCCTGCACGATAAAGATGTTTTCTGCACTGCCTTCCGCTACCCGGCCCTGGCCGTTTAGTAATACGGCTTCTTCAACACCGGCCTGGGTCGCCTCCATACGGGCGAGGATGTGGTTGAGGTAATTAAGACTCTTGATCCGTGGATCAAGCCCGTCAGCCGGTAGCCGCCGGGTACTGGCGATGATGAGGCGGATGCCCTCATTGCGCAGTTCCGGATGAACCATTTCCAGCCGGGTGGCGATCAGAATGACATTGGCTTGTTTGCATCCCGCCGGGTTTAGTCCCATGGGGCCAGATCCACGGGTCACCATGAGTCGCAGATATCCATCCTCTTCCGGGAAGATTGTGATAATTTCGTCCACAGCTTCTGTCAGTTGCGTCCGGGTGTAAGGCAAGGCCAGCCGGATGGCTTTGCAGGAATCGGCCAGGCGTTGCAAATGGGCGGACAGCCGAAAGGGGGTGCGATGATAGAAGCGGATGCCTTCGAAAACGCCATCCCCATAGAGCAGCCCGTGAT